>ULRB01043303.1_pt1 | contig 12437 bp, 14 predicted proteins | sample 1955051 | NCBI WGS metagenome assembly ULRB01 (sample SAMEA4835671, study PRJEB28245) | human gut metagenome | biome: gut microbiome; material: fecal sample | place: Denmark | collected 2008 | reverse complement strand
GGAGTTCAGTATTGAGTTCATTAAGCTTCATGTTATTACTTAAAATAGTTGTAATGCTTTCTGCATAAACTTCTTCCGGATTATCTGCATGCAGCTCAAAATATTTTTTACCAATTTCAGCATATGCTCTGTTGATTTCACCTGTAACCTTGCTGATTTCTTTTTTTATTCTCATTTTATCTGCTGTTTTCTTTGATGTATCAGATACATTCTTAGCACCCTTTTCCACTGAATCTACTATAGTATCTGCAACATCTTTAACCTTATCAAAAAATCCCATAATATCTGCTCCTTTCAAATATATGTAGCCAAAACGTTTAGTTTAAGGCAACACTGCACAAAACACGTCAAAAGACTTTGCACGTCATAAACTTGCAAATTTTCCGTCATCTTACACATAATTTTCTCACCATACGACAGTATGCTTTCAAAAATTCTATGCAATCTGACGAAAAATATATCTGCGTTTCTGCCGCACAAGCTTTGTGCGGTGTTGCCCTAAGACAATTTCTCATGCCTTTATCGATATTATCTATTATATCGACACTAATTATTTTAGCACACAACAAATAATGTGTCAACGGATTTCACATATTATTCACTAAAAAGTTACCCTATTTTTAAAGAATTAACAGCACGTTTTGCTGCTTCTGAAAAGTCATTTACTGTAGACGAATAAAGGGTCATTACAATATCTCCCTTATTTACGCTTTCTCCTATCTCCCTTTCAATAACAATACCTGCTGACATGTCGATTTTTGAACCTTTTTTAGTTCTTCCTGCACCAAGGCAAAGTGATGTCATACCAATTTCTTCACTGTTCATTTCAATAATCGTGCCGCTTTTTTCTGATTTAACCTGATATGAATAAATCGGCTGAGGAAGTCTTTTAACATTTTCTGTAATTTTACAATCGCCGCCATGCAGTTCAATAGTTTTTCTCAGAACTTCAAGTGCTGCTCCGCTTGAAATTGCTTTTTCCGCCTTTATTATGCTTTGTTCAAATGAGCTGATACCGGCCATTTCAAGCATTTTAGCTGACAATTCCATACACAAATCGTACAAACGTCCTTTTCTGCTTCCGTTCAACACTTCTATTGCTTCTGCGACCTCCAAAGCATTCCCTATATTTCTTCCAAGAGGCACGTTCATATCAGTTACCATTGTACAGCACTTTTTGCCTGCCATAGTTCCGATTTTTTTCATAATATCAGCAAGCTTTCCAGCTGATTCAATCGTTTTCATAAAAGCTCCCGAACCATATTTTACGTCAAGTAGGATACAGTCAGCATTCATAGCAAGCTTCTTGCTCATGATACTTGCACATATAAGAGGAATACTGTCAACTGTTGCAGTTGCATTTCTCAGCTCATATATTTTTTTATCAGCAGGACATATTTTTTTACTTTGTGATATAATTGAAAATCCCGTTTTATTGACAATGTCTATAAATTCTGAAAAATCAAGTTCCGTTCTGTATCCTTTTATGCTTTCAAGCTTATCAATCGTTCCGCCTGTATGCCCCAGTCCTCTGCCGGACATTTTAGGAATATAAGCACCACATGCTGCTGCAATAGGTCCTATTATCAGACTGGTTTTATCTCCAACACCGCCTGTACTGTGCTTGTCAACTGTTATACCGTTAATTCTGCTTAAATCAAGAATTTCACCGGAATCACGCATTGACATTGTAAGTGCCATGGTTTCTTCGTCATTTATTGAGTTTAGGCAAACTGACATAAGCCATGCTGACATTTGATAATCAGGAACATTTCCATTTGTATATTCATTTACAATCCATGAAATTTCATCTTTAGTCAGACTTATACGGCGTTTTGTTTTATTTATTATATCACAGCAATTCATTTTATACCTCCTGTTCTTTGTGCGGTATTGCCTTAACACAGTTTTATTGTATGTATTTTACCACATTTGCATTAACAAGTCAACATGAATTTATTATTTTTCTACAACAATTTTATAATTGCAGCCAGAACTACATAAGGTACACCAAGAATTATACTGCCTGCTATATTAAATTTATTTAATGGTGGAACTTCACCTATAAACAATCCGTATTTGTTCAGAAGTACCAATGCAGCAAACCCCAAAATGCCACTAAGCAAAAATGAAAACAGCTTTTTCCTGCATTTTAGAAAATAAATTCCGTTAACCACTATTATTATTCCGCATATTATTTTAAATATCTCGTCTGTATTCATTTTTTACCTCCTATAGCAAAATATAAGCCAATGCAAGAACAAGCTTCATATCTGCACCTTCACGAATAAGAAGGTACATTACTGCAAGAATTGTAATCCTATCGCTATCCAGACCTTCTTTAAAGAGCTTGCCAATGTTATCGGTAAGAACATCTTTTTTAGGAACATCATTTGTATGATTTATATTTACAGCGGCTTTATGCTCGTCTTTTGATAATGCAGATTTATCAGCAGCAGGTTCTTCGTTCTCTTTTTTTTCCTGTGAATAGTGAGAACTGTTAACAGCGGAACGCATATACATCTCTCTTGAACGTCTTATTGCGTCCTGACGCATTGAATTAATCTGCCATTTATTATATGCTGCCACCTTTTTTCACCTCTTTTGATAAAAACTTGTTCCGATTTTATATACATATTAGACAACGCCACATAAGCTTTGTGCGGTGTTGCCATTACAAAAAATCTTTAAGCATTCCGCTGTCTTTCAATACCTTCCATACAGCAAGCAGTTTCATTATTTTTATTGCTTTGTCTATTTTTTGCTGTCGTTCTTCTTTTAAATGAGGCTTTAGCGCAAGCAATAAGTCTGTATTTTTATCCTTTTGTGAAACTGCTCCCATTATATCCTGCAATTTTGTAAGCATACTGAAATCGAAATTGTCAAATATTCCTCCGCTTTCGCTGCTTTTCTCTGAGCTTTCACCAGCTTCTTCTTTACTATCAGCATTTTCATTGCTTTCATCAGGTACAGAGGACATGAACATCTGAGCTAACTCTGAAATTTGCTTCATGCTTTCTTCGTCAGATAAAAGCTCTCCTATTTTATCCATCAGATTATCCATGCCTCTGCCCTCACTCTTTAAAACTTATTCTCCGGAAAGCTTCTTATAAAGTGCTTTTGCCTGTGGTGTGCTCATAAGCTTTTCTACTATTTTCGGATTGTTTACAGCCTGCTGAAATTTTGCTGCATCATTCTTATTCATTCCGGAAATTGCACTGTCAAACTTGCCTTCTTCAAGCTCTTTTTTCAGCTTTTCGGGAGCAACTCCAAGCTTTTTGCTTACAACATTAAGAAGTCCCTCAATTCCTTTAGGATCAATGTTTTGTCTTTGCATAACAGCCTCCACTATAATGTATTTGCTTGACTTTTAAATATTATATGTTATAATTAAAACATATAGAACTTTAAGGAGATTTTACATGCGTATAATTGTTATTTCTGATACACATGGTGATTATCGTGCATTGGATAAAATAGTTTCTTCACATATTCATACTGCTGATCTTTTCATCCATTTGGGTGACGGAAGACGTGAAATAGACAGCATTTTAATTAAATATCCTGAAATTGAAAACAGATTTTTGTATGTTGCCGGAAACTGCGACTTTGCTTCATCAGGAAGTCCGTATATCTGTATGTGCGTTGACGGTCATAAGCTAATTGCAGTACATGGTCACAAACAAGGCGTAAAGTATTCCCTTGATTCTCTTAAAGCTGCTGCTTTGGAGAATAATTGTGACATTGCACTTTATGGTCATACTCACTGCCGATTTATGTCATATGATGATGGACTTTATATTATGAACCCGGGAAGTGCTTCATGTCCCAGAGATTTTAAAAGCCCTTCTTACGGACTGATAGACGCAAGTGAAAAAGGCGTTGTTATGAATATTGCTGAAGTCAATACTCTATAATAATAACATATATAATGCTGTCTATAATAGTATATTCAAATTTAAGGCTTTTGTGCATAAACTCTCACGACTAATGAAAGGAAACACCTATGTTTAATATTGATTATCTTAATTTGGATTCATGCAGAAATGCGATGTCAAAATGCAAAAAAACATACAATATATGTGCTTTTTTATTTTTTATACCTTTTATTGTTATGATTATTCTTGATTTATTTCTTATATTATTTCTGCCTTGTGTTACTCAATATTTTATTGATTTGATTTTTAAATGCATAATCTTTTTTTATGGATATTATAAAGGCTTTTCAGAAAAAAATTGTATGTGCTGTTATATTGCTTTGGCTGTAATTGGTATCTCAACTGTAGTACAACAAGTATTTTCTTTTTACCCAGAAACAGTTACAAAATCAGCTAAAAGTGTTTTAATGACGTTTTCAAATATTTTTGGAATATATGATCTTATAAACAGTATAGCTATGGCTATTACTATTTTTATTGTTTCGCTAGTAAATAACGTATATCATAAATTAGAAGCCTGTGAAGGTTTCCCATACTTTAATGAACGCTTTGAAGAGGAGAAGAAAGAAGCCAAAAAAGACAAATATCAGGAGTATTGGGATGAACTGAAAAGTAAAAACAAAGGCTCTGAAATGGACGAAATATAAATATTCACACTAACGGCAATATAACATCAAAAAATCGTAAAGTTGACGAACGAAGCATATCTTTCATTATCTGAAAGCGGAGATTCATCAGTCGTTGACTCAATGATTACTAAATTTGAGAGAGAAAACAAAAAAAGCCTGAAATCAAATTGATTTCAGGTTTCAGCTTGTCGAAAAACCCCGATTCTGAAACGAGAATCGGGGTTCAAGTTAACAATGTGTAACGCATACTATACTTGTACACTTTTTTATTATATAATAATATCCAAACTGCTCGAAGTGCTTGTTCAGACAATGAGCAGAGAGGATATTGTGACCGACATTTTTGACGGAAAGCTTTGGTTACTTCTGGTAGAGAAAGCAACTATGGGTACGGACGGAAAGCTGACTTTCACGCTGCGAAACGGTATGGAAGTAGAAATGTAATAAAATTTTAAGGGGGGCTGTTGATAGGCTCTCATGAGTTACTATCCACAGCCACTTTTCCGTTTCGTTACAAAAGTCAACGATAACCCGAAAGATTCCCTCAAATGCACCCAAAACGATTTTCGATTTTTCGCAAAAATCAGCGATAGCTTGGGTAATCGTTGACTTTTGAGGTACATATCCTCATTTTTGCCCTGTTTTGAGCCTACTATACGCCCCTATACTCGACCTACCGTTTCCGATTGCCTTAAAAATCAGCGTATTATCTGCGTTTGAGCATAAGAATGCACCTCAACTTCGATTGTATCAAAATTGGGGTGCGAATATGGCTAAAAACGCTTATTTTGATACAATGCACCCTCTGATTTAACAGTGGGTGCATTTTTAGTTAGGGTAAAAGCTATCGTTTCTGATTGAAAACTGGAGAGGGTGCAATTATCAGTATTCATGACTACCCTGCTCCAATTTTAAGTTATTTTGCGTCAGCGGTTTCATTCAATATATTAACAGCATACTCAAGCACATCGTCCTTGGTATTTGTATTGCTGAAAAGTTCAATAACGTCCTCACGGTCATACTCCAGTTTATAGTCAAGGACAACTCTTGCTTTTCTGTCACTTTTTGCATCAGAGATCGGAACACTTTCTTCACTGAGTGTCAGGTTTACCGGATAAGAAAACTCAAATTCGCAGTCAGTCAGAAGGCAAGTGCCGCCAATACCCTGTGCGCAGCCCCAGGGATATGTGCTGCCAACGATCTTGGTATTATCTCCTCTTGAAAGCCAGTATGTAAGGCAGTCTCCTGCACTACAGGTTCTTGAATTTACAATAACGGTTATAGGCATATCGCTGAATTCCGCTTTTCCTATTTTGGCTGGCTTTGCCAGAGATACCATTTTCCCACTGTTTGTCAGGAATGATTTTTCTGATAAAAAATCAACGTCTACAAAAACTGATGCGATATTCTGTGCGACCATTCCCATTCCGCCACTATTATTACGAATGTCTATAACAAGCCGATCCATGCCCTGTATTTTAAGTTCGTTCATTTTATTGATGATATCCTGGCGCATCGCTTCATATCCATCAAAAAGCTCCGCTTTGATATAGTCCATTCCATCATAGTAATAATCTCTCTTGTTACTCTGAAATAACCGCAGTTATCGTTAAGCATACAAGAATAAAAGTTTTCATTATGCTCTATGACGCTTCCTCTGATAACGGTATCTATAGCATTATGCAAACGACTTGAATAGTTGCCTTTTTTAGGAAGTTCAGCAGTACGCTCTTTTCCGTCATCGCCTATAAAAGTTACTTCAACACTATCTCCGCCCTTACCGGCAAGGAATATTGGCCTGAAAATGTCCTCATTTTCAATATATGAAAAGGTATAAAAGGTATCAATGCATCTGACCTGTGATGCTGCTTCATCTATCGGTTGACCGTCCCACTTTGTGATCACTGTGCCGTTTTTTATGCCATTTTCTGCCGCTGCACTTTTTTCGTCTACAAGAACAGCAAGCACTTCGCCGGCACTGTCACGAAACATTGAAAGACCATAGTCATTTCCGGCAAGTCTCTGTGACACCTCATATGATGTATCATAGTCTTTTATTACAACGTCCACATGACCGTCAAACAGTTCATACTTCAAATCATAAAGTGCTTCACTGAAAGCAACCTTATCACCTGTCTGCTGTGCCTGTCTTACCTTCGGAATAAGTTCACTGCGTATACTGTTAAAGTCTATATCCTTCCAGTAACGGTTAACATATGACTTTTCAAGGCGGTCTATGGTTTTTGAGAACGATGTTTCCCAGTCGTAGGCTGTGAAGTTTCCAAGATCGTATATCATGCTATTAAGTAGAACACTGCCAACTGTCATACCAACGCAGCCGATAGCCGCTGAATATGCAAATACGCTGTAAGCTGCCGGACTGCCTCTGAAATAAATGGCAAGTCCCCATAGAAGGGTGATTATTGAGATTGCGCCAAGTGCAGCATAGCGCTGAAATGACAGTGCCGGCTCTCCATGAACGTAGTTCAAACCATAGAAGATCAGGAAAACGATAAGCGGCAGTACACAAAGCAAAAGCCATAACTTTTTGTGACGTTCCTTCATAAAGTGGTACAGAAACGTCAGCAGAATAAGCGTTCCGAACTGAAAAGCAATCATGAATTTCAGACTGTTATCAAACTGTGTAAAAAGAGCAAATAGTCGTTTCAAAAAAATACACCTCTTATATAATGTTATTATATATTGCCCGTGACTCAGCGTACTATTTCAGGGATCGACCGAACATTCTCTGTACAGCAGTATCTCAGATGTGTTTGCTGATACACTCATTTATTCTGTCACAGTAAGAATGTATGAAAAAGTGACCACCTTCAAAGAACTCATATTCGGGAACATCAGCGCAGTAATTATTATATGAGTGAACGTTCTCCTCCTCAGCAGAATACATCACGCACACATCAACATCTATCTCAGATCTATTTGTATTCTCTATACACTCATCTGCGTGCTGGAGAAGAATGAAGTCGTTGCGGATTATTGGAAGAAAAGCTTTGAAATTCTCCTCATCTTCCTCGTCTTCAAGCTTAGTTCCGCCAAGACTGAGGGTATACTCTTTCAGCTTTTCATTGCTAATGTGTGCATGGTCTTTCTTGTCATTCTGTGATTCCATAGACATAGCACAAAAGAAGATATTCTTCAGACGACGGAACATTGTATGCTCCTTGTACTTGCTGTAAAGCAGGTATACAAGTTTTGAACCCATGCTGTATCCGAGTAGTGCAAAGGGTGATCCATCATCTTTTTTCTGTATCTGTCTGAACATATCATCAACGATATATTCAATTGAATCTGAAAGTTCCTCGCCCATTCTTAAGCCGTGTCCAGGATACTCCATAGGAACTATCCTGTATTTGTCCGATGCTTTTTTTCTCAGTTCGGAATAAATAAACGAAGATCCTCCTGCATAAGGAAAGCAATATATATTCATTTTAACCTCTTTTCGCATTTTTTGCAATAGTTTTTTGTAAATCAGTACAGTTTGATTGTTAATAATATATTCCCCCAGCATATTGTGGAGGAATATATTCTCATTTTTATTCTGAAGATCACTCTCTGTTTTTCAGCACCTCTGACATATGTATCTTATTTATAACAGAATTGAGTATGAACGTTATGATAAAATACATCGCAATTACAACACCAGTAATAATAATATAAAAGAATATCGGATAATGTGTATCATAGCCTGCTTCGATATTCTGATTTGATACAGCAAACCAAACCTTATCAACAAACAGCTTTGATATCGGCATACCAACAAAGAGTGATGCCAGTATGAGGTAGAAATTTCCGTTTATATAGAGTTTTCTGATTTCTTTCCTGTTAAAGCCGAACACCTTCATGAGCGATATATTCATCTTTGCTCTATCTATCATCAGCTTTATCATAAGGAACGTTATTATAAAGAATACTATAGCCGCAACAGCAATGAATATATATACTGATATCATCATTCCTGAAACATCATCTTCAGCGACCTTGATTATCGAATTTTTTGTATAGTCGGCAAAAAGGCGTTCTTTTTCAATACTGATCTTCTCTGTTGAAACGAGTGCATTGTAATAGTCATCACTTCTGCCGAACACACAACGCATATTCTCTATATCCATGAATACATATAATCCTACAGCATAATCAACTGTACCAGCAACCTCAAAAGTGTAGTATCTGTGTCTGTCTGATGAGTAGAGGGTAAAAATATCACCCTTCTTCATATTGTATTTTCTTGCTGTTCCTGTACCGATAGAAACGGTATTCCTCCTGTTGCCGGCAACGCTGAATCCGAAGCACTCCGAATCAGGCTGTATACCCATTACGGAGACACTACAGTTTCCTATTTTCCCTTTCATATCAAGAGACTCAATGTATACGTCCTCACAATTTTCAGGAATATCAGATGGTGCATACTTCATTATACAAAGTTCTTCAAACTGAATATCATTCTTTGCACCTTCAATGAAAGGGTCAATTGATACTGCATAGTTCAGTGCAAGCATAAGGAACATAAGCGGAAGAAACATTCCAAAAAATACTATAACGCTCGTTCCTGCTTCATTAAAAAACTGCTTTATTCTGAATGAAGTAATAAACGGCAGAGAATCAAGATTTCTTGCCTTGATCTTACGTATTTTTTTTCGTGTCTAAGTATACTCAGTGGACTGTTGGACAACTTTTTGTTTGCGATTATTACTGTCACAACTGCCGATATGAGTACAGGTGCAAGCACACCCATTGCAACGATCCGGTAATCAATATGGCTTACAAATTCAGGCAGAGAGTAGAAACTTTCTGTTGATTCACTCAGCAAACCTACACCAAGAGGAGACAGACCAATGACAGTTCCTATAGTTCCACCAGTAAGAGATATGATAACAGGTATAATAAGGTAGTGCCTGATTAGACTCCATTTCTTTACGCCCATTGAGTACATAGCACCAATTACCGAAGATTCATTGTCTATTTCATGGCTTATAAATACTGTGAATATAAATGCGATTATCATAAATACGATTATACCGCAAGTCTCGGCGGTACTCATATTTCTGTCCGCAGTATTCTGTACACCGGTATGGAATGAAAGCGGTTCAAATGTCTCAATAATATCAATATCAATATCAATATCAAAGAATTCGTCAAGTTCGTCGATATTATCATTGAAATCCCCTATCGCATCGCTGAATTCATTTACACCATCTTTCAGTTCGGCTGTATGTTCAGCAAATTCCAACGCAGCATCACGAAGCTCAGAGGCATTATCTATAAGGTCAGGCATGGAGTCATGAAGTTCATCTATACCGTCACTAAGTTCACTGACACCAGCGGTATAATCCACAACGCCGTTGTAGAATGTCCTGTAATCGTCAAGCGAACTGATAAGATCATTTACAGACTGTGATGCTGTATTAGAGACTTGATCGCTGATATTGTTTCTTATATTGTTGACTACTGATTCATAGTTATCTCGTGTAAGCGTTACACTTGTACCATATGCTGATATTCTGGAGGATATATCTTCCAGAAGCATATCAAATATAAGTTCAGAACCTTCACGTAACTGGCTGCTTCCGGCATCTATAGTACCAAGAGCGCCAGAAAGTTCAGATATTCCCTCGTCTGCACCAGCTATTCCACTGTTTATCATATCATAGCTACTTTTAAGTGAATCCAGTGCTCCGCCGAATTCTGGTGCTTGTGCATACTGTCCCAAACCATAAACGAACTGCTGTGATGCACCTTTTATCTGTTCAGATGCAGCCCTCAAATCAGCCGCACCTGAAGAAGCTTCACCTACTGCTGAGGTGTACGTTCTGACACCGCTGCAATACTCGTCTACCTGACGCAATGAGGAAAGAAGTGTATCAATATTCTGTGCGTATTTATTCCCTGAATCAGCAAAGCTAACGGACGAAAGCACACTTGCATAATTATCATGGGTAAGATCTCTGTTGATGCCATACTGTGCCAGTGAACTTTCCGCATTGTTCAGGAACAGATCAAATATATCACCTGCTCCATTGTTCAGGTCAGCAGAATTACTGCAAAGTTCCTCTGCACCGTCTGCAAGGTCATTTATACCGCCTACAAGGTCATTATTGACAGCATCATAAAATTCCCCTGCTGCATCACACATTTCCCTTGCACTGCTGTCAAACTCTTCAGATGTATCTTTAAGATCATCACAGGCATCATTCATATCATTCATAGCATTCTCAATATCTATCTTGCTTTGAAGAATATCATTGAGCATCTCTGTGAAAAAGCGGTTCTTTATTCTTGTCTCGTCGAACTCAATATCCCTGAGATACTCCTCAAGAACAGAATCTTCAGTGTCTTCGCTTAGTTTCTTGTATGCATATCTGTATATCTCCGAACCGATCATTTCACCGGTATTTCTCAGGCGCTCATAGCCTCCTGCTGTAACAAAGCAATTTCCGAACATTTTATGATAAGTAGTTTCGCCGTCAATATCGAAAACGTACTCCGCATCAGGAGAATCGCCTATACCACTTATAGTAAATTCCAGACCGGCAATATTTATCTTATCTCCAACATGAAGATAATTGTATTCACAGAAATGCTTTTCTATTACTGTCTCTGAATCAGTATGAGCTGGCTCACCGCTGTCACAGAATACAAGATCGACCTTTTCTCTCAGCCGAAATACTCTGAGCTTTGCTTCTTCAAGGGCGGGATAGTCAAGGTAGTATTCCTTTTCTATATCAAATCCCAGTTCGCTTGCATTTATAAGTTCATCATCATTAAGTTCGGCAAGTGCTGTAAATCGCCCGCTTCTTGCTCTATTATCGCTGAAACTCTTTGCATGATTATATCCTGCTGTGATTGCATCGCCCATATAAGCAGTAACAAGATACACACACAGGATAACCATAAACAGTATAGCGATCTACCTTACAACATTAGCACGCAGATTTCTTGCAACACGTTTATTCAATACCCACATTTTACTCTCCTCATATCAAAGCTCAATATCTGCGGCAGGGATCATTACTGTATTCATATAATCCTCCACAATGTTTCTGTCCTTTATCTTTATGACCTTATGCACCATATCCTTTATGAGTGCATTATGCGTAACAATAAACATTGTTGTACTATATTTCTTATTGACCTTTTCAAGGAGAATGAGGATCTCCTTTGATGTCTTTGAATCAAGAGCGCCAGTGGACTCATCGCACAGAAGCGGCTTGGGATTCTTTACAAGCGCTCTTGCAATCGCACATCTCTGCTGCTGACCTCCTGACACCTGAAAAGGATACTTATGTTGATGTTCATTCAGTCCGAGAACATCTATAAGCTCATTAACATTCAAAGGGGAAGATGATATATACTCGCATACCTTTATGTTCTCTCTTAGTGTAAGATTTGGAACGAGGTTATAGAACTGGAATATAAATCCCAGATAATCCCGGCGGTATTTCTCCATCATCATCGGATCGTAGCTGACTATATTTCTTCCGTCAACTTTAAGTATCCCTTCGTTGGCAAATTCAATGCCTCCGATAAGGTTCAGAAAGGTTGATTTTCCCGAACTGCTCGGGTCGAGAATAACGCACATCTGTCCCTTTTCAAGTGAAGTGCTTACACCTTTAAGAACCTGAAACTTATTACCGTTTTCGCCATAGCTCTTTTTTTAATTCTTTACTTCAATAAACATATCTTATCCTTCTAATTACACTTTTAACGCATTTCTTATTTTCTGTATTATACGCAAGCGAAGGTATGATAACTGATGAAATATACTCCGAAACGGAACAGACTGAGGAAGCAGAGAGGTTTATAGAACAGCTAAATGAAATTGTCAATAACACTTGACACATTAACCGCAAGG
>ULRB01086773.1_pt1 | contig 12545 bp, 9 predicted proteins | sample 1955051 | NCBI WGS metagenome assembly ULRB01 (sample SAMEA4835671, study PRJEB28245) | human gut metagenome | biome: gut microbiome; material: fecal sample | place: Denmark | collected 2008 | reverse complement strand
TAACGACGCCGGTGCCGTGGTCGATGAAAAAGCGCCTGCCGATGGTCGCCGCCGGGTGTATCTCTATCCCGGTTTTGCGCGCCGCCCGCTGCGATATCCAGCGTGCGAGGAAGAACATCCTGTGGCGATAGCACCAATTGGCTCTGCGGTGCATTCTTATAGCTTTAAGACCCGGATAGAGGAAGAAGATTTCGAGCGTGCTTCTCGCGGCGGGGTCGCGCCGTTTGAAGGTGCTTATATCCTCCCTGAGCCTGTCAAACATAAATATCAACTCCTTGAGCTCGGATAAAATTGCTGCCGCGATGCGGCGTGGGGTGTTTGGAGTGCATATGCGTTATTAAGTCTGTGCTTTTCGCGGGCGGATGATATCCGCCCCTACAGCCGCTCAATATACAAATAACATACAAAAAGCCTCCGTTATCCTTGCGGACAACGGAGGCGCCTGAGCGCGGTTCCACTCCTGTTTATATCTCTGCGCGCAAATACGCGCCCGGCCGATAACGGTGCCTTCCGCGCAGGGATACTGTTGTTCCCCCTGCGTGCTGACGGGTGCATTTCGCCTTCATACGGCAAGGAGCTTTCTCAGCTTCGGGCTCCCTCTCTTTTGCCGCGGATATCCGGCTACTTCTCCCGGTAAACGCATGTTATTTTTTGGTTTTTGTCAGCCGATATGACTCGCATATCTACTAATCATTATATTGAAATCACTTGGAAAAGTCAATAAGTTTTTTGCTGTCCACAAAATATGTGATGCCCGAAACGACCGTCAGAACGGCGGTTATCCAAAGCATGATATTCGACACTCTCGCGAGAGTGAACCAGCCGGCGTTTGCGAAAATATCAAACGTCGCGTCAAGTTCGGCAAGGAGCATGATAACAATAGTGAACACCATCTGGCTGACGGTTTTCGCCTTGCCCCAATAGTTTGCGGGGATAACAATGCCCTGTGCCGTGGCGATAAGGCGGACGCCTGCGACGGCGAACTCGCGGGTGAGGACTATCATGACGATCCAGATGCTGCACCAGCCCTCGCGCATGAATGCGAGCAGAGCGGCGGTGGTGAGCATTTTATCGGCGAGCGGATCGAGAAGCTTGCCGAAAACGGTGATAAGATTATTCTTTCGTGCAATCTTGCCGTCGAGCATATCGGTCAGTGACGCGACTGCAAAAACGGCGAGCGCGACTATGTAATGATAAGGGAACTCAATAAGCATCAGCGCGAGATAAATGGGCGCGAGGAACATTCTTATGAGCGTCAGTTTATTGGGCAGATTCAGCTTCTGCATGTCAATTCCCCTTTCCGGGTTTTATTTTACTGTTCTTCCGAGCAGGTCATATTCGTTAACGCCGAGTATCTCGACATCGACGAATTCGCCTTCTTTTATGAAATCGGGCGAAGTGAAGATTATCTTGCCGTCGATATCGGGCGCGTCCATATATGAGCGACCCGAGTAGCTGTCGGTATAATCATCGTAGCTCTCGGTGAGCACGCGCAGGGTCTTGCCGATCATATTGTTGTTCTTTTCGGTCATTATCTCATACTGATCCTGCATGATGACCTCGGCGCGGCGGGATTTGACATCGTCGTCAATCTGATTCTCCATCTTCGCGGCGGGAGTGCCATCCTGCGGGGAATATTCAAAGCATCCGAGGCGCTCGAACTCCTCCTCGTTGACGAACTCGGCAAGAGTCTCAAACTCGTTGTCGCCCTCGCCGGGGAAACCGACTATAAACGTCGTGCGGATAGCGATATCCGGCATACGCTCGCGCAGTTTTCTTATGACCTCGCTGGTCTCTTCCGCGGTGCTGTGGCGGTTCATCGCCTTGAGGATTTTATCGTCCGCGTGCTGGAGCGGCAGGTCTATATAATGGAGCACCTTGGGCTGGGAAGCCATGGTGTCGATAAGCTCGTCGGTTATCTTATCGGGATAGCAATAGAGCAGGCGTATCCACTCGATGCCGTCGATCTCACAGAGCAAATCAAGCAGATGAGCGAGCCTGTATTCGCCGTAGATATCAATGCCGTAGGACGAGACATCCTGCGCGATAAGCACGAGCTCTTTGACGCCCCCATTCGCAAGGGTCTTCGCCTCTTCGACTATGCTCTCCTCGTCGCGGCTGCGGAAGGGTCCGCGGATGGACGGGATGGCGCAATAGGTGCAGCAGTTCGAGCAGCCCTCGGCTATCTTGAGATACGCCCAGTAATCGGGAGTGGTGAGCACGCGCTCGCCGCACATGGGAAGCTCTTTTTTGTCGGGGAAAACATTGGTCTGCTTGCCGTCGAGAACTTCGTCAACTATCTTGTCGATATCGCCGTTTGCGCCGATGCCGACGACCGCATCAACCTCGGGAATCTCCTGAAGTATCTCGTCGCGGTAGCGCTCGGCGAGGCAACCGGTGACAATGACCGCGCGGACAAGTCCGTCTTTTTTGAGGCCGACCATCTCCAGAATTGTGTCGATAGCCTCCTGCTTGGCGGAGTCGATAAACGCGCAGGTGTTGACTATAACTGCGTCGAGGCGCTCGAAATTGTCCGCATTTTCAAATCCGGCGTTCTGAAGCTTTGCGAGCATCAGCTCACCGTCGACCTGATTCTTCGGGCAGCCGAGCGACACGAATAAAACTCTTCTTTTCTTCATCAAACAGTTCTTCCTTTCGCTTGATAACAGAAATTATACACTATTTTTTCCTTTTCTTATCTTCTAACAGGAAAATTGATCGTCCGTATCTTCATATTCCTCGTCCACAGAGCGCATTGCCGAACGGATATCGGAATAGCCGTAGCCGAGGCGGGTCAGGGCGTTGAAGGTGCGCCGCCTGCCCTTTTCATCGGAAAAATTGCCGGCAAATTTGGTCTCCAGCAGATTTTTTATCCGCTCAACATCGTCGCCGTCGAGCTCTTCGGCGCATTCGCTCGCCGTCTCGCGCGATATTCCGCGCTGTCTGAGTTCCTGTTCGATGCGCTTTTTGCCCATGCCGCGCCGCTCATACAGCTCCTGCGCGAGGGTGTGGGCGTAGCGCTCGTCGTTGACATAGCCCATCTCTTCAAGGCGTTCGACCGCTTCGCGCGCAAACTCCGTGCCGGAGCGGCGGGCAACCTTCCGCTGAAGCTCCTTTGACGAATGGTCGCGCCGCGAGAGAATATCGACAGCCGCATTAAATGCACGGCAGGAGCCTGCCGCCTCGCAAAAGGCGGCAAACTCCGCATCGTCAATTTCATCGCCGGAGCGTATATTCTGACTCGCCCAGAAATCCCGGGTAACGGTCAGACGGTACTCCCCGTCGACAAGTATATGTATTTTTTGTCCCCTGCCCTGCTGTGCCGTTATCTTCATCAATCGTCGTCATCAACAACGATGTCAAGCTTCGCCTTTGCGCCGGAACGGCTCATGGGCTTCTTGGGCATCGCGGCGGGTGCAGGCTCGGCGGCAGGCGCGGGCTTTTCCGCAGGCTTTGCGGCGGCTCTTGCGGCGTTGTTCTCCGCCATAAGGCGCTCACGAACCTGGGCTTCGAGCTCCGCCATGAAGTCGGGATGCTCGCTGATATAATTCTTGACGTTGTCTCTGCCCTGACCGAGGCGGTTCTCGTTATAAGAGAACCACGCGCCGCTCTTGTGGATAATATCATATTTGACGGCGAGGTCGAGTATTTCGCCGACCTTGGATATGCCCTTGCCGTACATGATATCAAACTCAGCCTCTTTAAAGGGCGGAGCGACTTTATTCTTGACTATCTTAGCCCTTGTACGCGAGCCGATGAACTCGTTGCCGGGGCCTTTGAGCTGTTCTATCTTGCGGACATCGATACGTATAGAAGCATAGAACTTCAGCGCACGACCGCCGGTTGTAACCTCGGGGTTGCCATAGACAACGCCGACCTTTTCACGCAGCTGGTTTATGAAAATTATAATAGTATTCGACTTTGAAATCGCGCCCGCGAGCTTTCTGAGAGCCTGCGACATAAGGCGCGCGTGGAGACCGACGTGGGAGTCGCCCATATCGCCCTCGATCTCCGAACGCGGAACAAGAGCCGCAACAGAGTCGACGACTATAACATCGATAGCGCCCGAACGGGTCAAGGCTTCGGTTATCTCGAGCGCCTGCTCGCCGTTGTCCGGCTGGGAGACGAGAAGGGAATCGACATCAACGCCGAGATTCGCGGCATACACGGGATCGAGCGCGTGCTCGGCATCAATGAACGCAGCCTCGCCGCCCATTCTCTGAGCCTCGGCGACAACATGAAGCGCGAGAGTGGTTTTACCGGACGACTCGGGGCCGTATATCTCGATTATTCTGCCGCGCGGAAGTCCGCCGATGCCGGTGGCGGCGTCGAGGGTAACGGAGCCGGTCGAGATAGCCTCGACATTCATTGCCGTATTCTGGCCGAGTCTCATTATCGAGCCTTTGCCGAAATTTTTCTCTATCTGCGATATCGCAGTTTCAAGCGCTTTCTGTTTATCTGCCATACTGTTTCGTCCTTTCGGGGAGCTGAAATTTTATTCGTACAAATGTTCTGTTCTTATTCTACATCATACCCCTGCAAAATGCAAGGGTATTTTGAAAATTATTTTGATCTTGCAAGAAAAGCGATGTTTATGGCGTGGTCGCCGACACGCTCGAAGTCGGTTATGGTGTTGAGATAGAGCATACCCGCTTCGGTGTTGCACTCCTTGCGGTTGAGGCGGAATATATGCGAATCCTGGCATTCGAGGGTCAGGTCGTCGATATGCTCCTCAAGGTCGGAGAGCTCCTTTGCCTCGTTGTCGCTGAGCGACTGGTTATCAAACGCCGCCATCGAACGCCCAAGCAATGTAACAACACTGCCGCAGAGCTGGTTGAGCTCCTCCCTCGCGGGGTCGGAGAACTTGAGCCCCTCGCCGATATTGTGCTGAGCCGCTTCGGCGAGGTTTATCGCATGATCGCCGACGCGCTCGATATCGTTTATCGCGTGGAAGACGCGGGCGATATAATCCGAGTCGCTGTCGGTTATATCAAGAGCGTTGAGCTTGACGAGATACGAGGTTATATGATGGTTGAGGTAGTTTATGATCTCTTCGTTTTCCATGACCTTGTCGAGATCTTTGTCGCTGCGGTTTATGAGCGCGTGGGCGCTTGTCTCAAAGTTATCGCGCGCGAGCTTCGCCATGCGGGCGACCTCCTTGCTGACCTGCATGACAGCGAAGGGGGGCGTATTGAGCAGTCGGTCGTCGATGAACTTGCAGTGCATCTCGCTCTCGCTGTCGTCCTTGCCGGGAACGAGCAGGCAGGAGAGCTTGACGAGAACTTTCGCGAACGGGAACATAACAACGGTCGAGACGATATTGAACACGATATGCGATATGGCTATCTGCGCCATCGGGTCGGGCGACAGTTTCTCTATCCACTCGACATAGGGAGTGAGCAGGGCTATAAGAATGAATATGCCCGTGCCGATGAGATTGAATAGCAGGTGGATAACTGCGGCGCGCTTTGAATTTTTCTTCGCGCCGACGGTCGAGAAGAGTGCCGTGAGGCAGGTTCCGATATTCTGACCGAAGAGGACGAAAACGGAGAACTTGAGCGGCACGAGTCCCTGCATGGCGAGAGTCTGGAGCACACCGACGGAAGCCGAGGAGCTCTGGAGTACGGCGGTCATGACTATACCGAGGATAATACCGAACAGCGGGCGCAGAGGCGACTCCGAGACGGTGACGATAAAGTTCATGAAGCCTGCGCTATCTCTGAGCGGAGCCATGGAATCGGACATCATATCGATGCCGAGGAAGAGCAGACCGAAGCCCGTGAATATTGCGCCGAGGTTCTTGACAACGGTCTTTTTCGACGCGAGCATGAGTATAACGCCGACAAGCACCGACGCCGCCGCGACACTCGAAAAGTTCAGCGCAATGAGCAGTGATGTGACGGTAGTACCGATATTCGCGCCCATTATGACGCCGACCGCCTGCGCGAGCGACATCATGCCAGCATTGACGAAGCCGACGACCATGACGGTCGTTGCGGTTGACGACTGGATTATTGCCGTAACGACAAAGCCGACGAGCACTGCGAGGAAGCGGTTTCCGGTAAGCACCTCGAGCATTCGTTTGAGCTTGGCGCCGGCCGCGTTTTCGAGTCCGTCGCCCATCGTCCTGATGCCGAATAGGAACAGACCGAGTCCGCCCGCCATCGACAGAATATTAGCTACGCTCATATTTCAGTCCCCTTATTTCAGTTTTCCTGTCCATTTTCATTTTCCTGTGATTTCCTGTTAATGAGACTCAAAGAAAGCCAAAATCTCACATATATATCTTATCAGCTATTCCTGCAAATGTAAACCGCAAAAACAAATTAAAGCGGCGGAACACGGGTTTATCATCCGTATTCTGCCGCTTTTTGATATCAATTTTTCGCTTTTCTGCGTTTTGTAAAAATTGTCAGCACGGTTAAAAGCGCCGGGAAAAATATGGCGCAGAGTATGCCTTTTTTGAGATCGTCGCCGAATGCGCTCGCCATCATTCCGGCAAAAGTGGGTCCGGAAGAACAGCCGAGATCGCCGCCGAGCGCCAGAAGAGCGAACATCGCCGTTCCGCCGCCCTTTATCCCCGCGGACGCCTTGCTGAACGTTCCCGGCCACATGATGCCGACCGAGAAGCCGCACATCGCGACTCCGACAAGCCCGAGCACAGCGGAGGAGCTGAGCGCAATGAGCAGATAAGACGCCATGCACAGCGCGCCGCTGAAAATCATCATGCCGTCGAGGTCGATTTTGTCGCCGAATTTGCCGTATATCACGCGCGACACGCCCATGAGCACGGAGAAGAGCATGGGGCCGGCGAGGTCGCCGACTGTCTTTGAGACGCCGAGACCCTTTTCCGCAAAGGTCGAAGCCCACTGGCTGACCGCCTGCTCGCTCGCGCCGGAGCAGAGTATCAGAAGCATGAATATCCAGAACATCCTGTTGCCGAGCAGCTGTTTAAAAGAGAGACCCGTCTCCCCTTCTTCGATAAGCGGAGCTATCGGGACGCGGACGAAATTCAGGGCATTTACAGCCGGGACAACCGCCCAGATAAGGGCGAGATACTTCCAGTTAGCCGTTGTGAATATCGAGAAATAGAGCGTTGAAATGCCGACGACGGCGACGCTGCCCCAGCAATAGAACGAGTGGAGCAGGCTCATCATCTTCTCTTTGTTATCCGTCGGGCACGCCTCGACTATCGGGCTGACTATAACTTCGAGCAGTCCGCCGCCGACCGCGTAGAGTACAACGGAAATGAGCAGACCGACAAACGGTGAGGGCATGATATCCGGCAGGACGGTCAGAGAAACAAGTCCCGCCGCCGCGAACACATGAGCCATAATTGCCGCCGCGCGGTAGCCTATCTTATCGATAAAGAACGCGGAGAGCAGGTCGATTATGAGCTGGAGAATAAAATTGACTGTTATCAGCGCGGTTATCTTTGAAAGCTCGATGCCGTAGCTCTTATTAAAAGTCAAAAACAGCAGGGGCACAAAGTTGTTGACTATCGCCTGGACGACATAGCCCGCAAAGCAGGCGTTGACGGTCGATTTATAATTTTTCTTCATGAAGCCGCCTTCTTTCTGCGGCGCGGAATAATGAACTCGCGCACGAGCATTATCACCGACAGAGTCAGCGGGAATATGACGGCGCAGAGTATGCCCTTTTTGAGGTCATCGCCGAACGCGCTCGCCATCATTCCGGCAAAGGTCGGACCCGCCGAGCAGCCGATATCGCCGCCGAGGCAGAGAATAGCATACATCGCCGTTCCGCCGCCGTGGAGTGCGGAGGACATCTTGCCGATCGTGCCCGGCCAGAGGATACCGGCAGACAGTCCGCACACGGCGACGCCGACAAGCCCGAGAATGGGCGAAGAGGTCAGCGAAATGAGAAAATAAGAAGCCGTGCAGACGCAGCCGCTCAGGAGCATCATTGAATCGAGATTTATTCTGTTGCCGAACTTGCCGTACATAAAGCGCGACACGCCCATAAGAATCGAGAAGAGCATGGGACCCGCCAGATCGCCGACGGTCTTTGTGAGTCCGAGCGCCTTTTCGGCGAAAGTCGAAGCCCACTGGCTGACCGCCTGCTCGCTCGAACCGGCGCAGAGTATAAGCACCATGAATATCCAAAATGCCTTTGTTTTGAGCATATCCTTTATCGAGAGCTTTTCCTCGTCCTCGCCGACAACGGGCGCTATAGGCACGCGGGTGAACATAACAGCGTTGACTATCGGGAGAATTGCCCATATCAGCGACATTATCTTCCAATTATCCGTCGAGAACAGGGCGAAGAACAGGGTGGATATGCCGACCGCCGCGACGCTGCCCCAGCAATAGAACGAATGGAGCAGGCAGAGCAGCTGATTGGAGTTTGTTGACGGGCAGGAGTTGACTATCGGATTTATAGTGATATCCAAAAGACCCGCTCCGACCGCGTAGCAGAACACGGAGATGAGCAGCCCCGCAAAGGCCGAGGGCAGTATCTCCGGCAGAATCGTCATGAAAATAAGACCCGTCGCGCACATCGCATGGGCGAGCACCGTTGAAGCGCGGTAGCCGATGCGGTCAACGAACAGCACGGCGGTCAGATCGACGAATATCTGAATAAAAAAGTTCGCGGTGATTAAAACGGTTATTTTCGAGAGCTCTATGCCATACTGCGCCTGAAAGGTCAAAAACAGCAGCGGCGCGAAATTGTTGACGACCGCCTGAACGACGAACGCCGTAAAGCTCGCCGCAACCGTATGTTTATATCCTATCCTTTTCATTTTCGTTCCCCCAACAGAGAATTGCAGACAAAAGGCATTTTAGCACAAAGCGGAAGTTAAATCCATAGATTTTGAAAAAAGGGCAAGGTGCTCAAAAATTGCAGAAATGCGGCGGCGAGTTAGGTCATAAATGCAGACAAAAAGCGAACCGCCGGACAAAAGTCCGACGGCAGCTATAAGAAATGTGCAGTTTTCGGTATCAAAAGGAGCGGCGCGCAGACCAGACGCCGCCCGCGAATCCCCGCCGGGAAGTTTTATTTTTAGAAAGGGGTTGGTCTGCGCGGCGGGGAAAAGGGGTTGGTTATTTGCCGAGGAGTTATCTAAACAAACCGATTATCGCTTTTATCAGCTTAATAATCAATTTGAAAGGTGCGGTCAAAATATCGGCAAGAAAATATACAACGCTATGGAAAAAGGCTGTAAGCTTTCCGAAGAATGAGGTACCATGGTTTTTTCCGCATAATTTACAAATATTATTTGATTCGGCATTTTCATATTTTTCAATCACAGATTCAATCTTACTAACTTCCTCATCAGTCAATTCATTTTCCTCAGAAAGAAGCTTTTTCATTTCTTCAATATCCTCTTTGTCAACTTGTACAGCCTCTTGGGAAAAAATATAATCACTCGACTTGTCATCTGAAACAAGTGAACAAGTAATTGTATATTCGCCAGACGAAACATTCTTCGTAATAGGAACGATAACGCGTTCACTCTCGATTTTATCTTTTGAGCCCGAAATCGTTATTGATTTTGTATAACTGTCAAAAAGTGATTTGCATTGAATATTAACTGTAAATGTTGTTTCATTTGCAGACATATTACCCACTTCAAATTCCAAGCTTTGACCATTCAAATCAGTTATTAAACTTGAGGGTAATAGCTCAATATAGCCTGTCCCGCTTGACGCCAAAGTAGAAGTTTTCAGCGATTCTTCAAGCGTTTTTTCTTGAAGTCCCGTATCATTTATTGGGAATGCTATACCACTTGAATTACCATTTGAAGAATTATTATGTTCTCCAATTGCTCCGCCTTTATATACAATTCCGCTCCAGTCTTCATGTCCTTTTAGTTCCGCAATCGGTTTATCATAAACATTACCGTCCGGATTTAAATCGAGTGAAATATCAGTCTCCAATTTCCCATTATTATTAAAATCTATTGCAGCTTTGGAGATTGGAATAACATTTCTTTGATTTGGAGCCCAATAGAACAATGTTGTACCCAAACCGGTTCCCGCCGTTAAGCCGGAAGGATCAATTCCCAAATTCTCGTTAATGTGCGCTTCATTTATATCCGGTAATTTGTAGTCGGAGTAGCCAACCATACCTGAGCCAACCAATCCTGTTGTTTGAAATGCATAGTTCATAACGCTCAGATAATTTGGCTTATAATGTTCATGATCACATCCGCCATGGCGTAACCCCAAAGTATGACCAAGTTCATGCATAAAAGTGCCACCGACAGAAATATTTCCGCCATTAAATACCCAATCTTGATTTGCAACAATAAAAAACTGACCGGGTATATTGTTCGCTATACCAGACCTTACGCCATCATATTGATCCACAAATAAACAATGTTTGAAAACATTATGTCTCGCCTTCGAAAAATTGGAATTTACAGTACTGTTCCAAGATGATTTGATGTTGAACTTCTTTTCATATGGAATTTCGTTACCGCCGGAAAGCTTTCCCCATTTTTTGCCCGTAACAAAATCTATAGAATCCGGACCCACATCAATGTGAAGATTGATACCATGCCGCTTAAATGACTCATACACCAATTTCATAGCATCCTCAGACGGAGCCATGCTTCTGCCTGCCTGTATTTCCCACCAAAGAAACTTTTTTTGCGGTCTCACCATCCAGTCAACTTCCACAAAAATATCGGGGACATTAGGATCTGCTCCCATGGCAGGGAGGTCTACATCAATCTTTCCGTCGCCATCATAATCCAAACCTTCCTTTTCCCACACATCAGGTAGACCGTCTCCGTCAGTATCTAATAAAGTCTCCTGGTTGCCGCCGGGTTCAGATCCACCGGGTTCGAAGGTTCCGGATGCCAGATTTGAAATTTTTAAAGCAGGACGAATTCCATAGTTAGTATTGAGAATATTCCAGAAGTAGTCGAGTGATCCGTCTCTTTTGACAACACACACACGGTCAGAATAGCCGCCGGCAGACCGCAAACGCTGAAATGCACATCCGCTCGATGGTTCGACATACAATCCCTGACATTCTGCATAATCGGTGCCCTTTGCCTGACGGGCGGAGCTTGAATAATCTGTATGTGCGGGGAAGCCGTATGCGGTGTTCTGCATCTCGCTCCATGAGAGCAGGAAAACCTTATCGTAGGTGGTCTCGCTGTCGTATTCACTGCGAGAGGTAGTATATGCTTTATTATCTAATTCGGAGATCAAAATGCTCGCCTTCTGCGAGGAGAAAAAGGCGGTGTTATAAAAATCATCGTTGAGCCACGCTCTGATGCTGCTCGTGGCATAGTCGTTAGCGTAGTGGGTATGCTCTGCGTCGTTCCACATGGCGGACTCGGGATCAGTATAATACGGATCTGTGCCGTGCCTATATATCGTGTTGCTATAAGCCTGAGAGTCGATTACGCTCTCACAAAGGACAAGACCCGTTGAGGGGTCGAGGACGCGCCATTTCAGAATTTCATATTTGAAATAGTATATATTGTTTGGAGTATAACCGTTGAAGTATTGGGATGAATTGTCAGAAGAGGATGCCTCAGTTGGCCAATACGGTCTATACTGAGAAAAAGTGACGGCACGATATTTTATGCCGTTATATGTAAAATCGGCATATTTCATCCAATCGCCCTGAACCATGGTACCTATATTCCCTGTGCCGCTGTAATAGCCGTAGCTGACCCAATTTTTTGAAACGCTGTCGAGAGCAGAAACAAGTGACGAATCCGTGACCTTGCTCTGCGGATAAGAGCCGAATTCGATAATGTCGCCGACCTTGTATGTTTTTCCCTCCGCCTCGGCTTTGGGCGCGAAAAGGCTTGCGAAATCGATGCCCGCAAGCTCACTTATCGGCGCGACGCCGAGCACCATGATGAGTGCAAGGGTCAGCGCCAAAAGCGATTTGAAAATATTTTTTCGCTTTGTTTTCATTGTTTTTTACCTCCGTTTTGTTTTTACACATTATTTTTTACGGCAGTGCCGTTTTATGCCTCGGCTGTGTTTTATGCCTCTTTGGCAGAATTCTCTCAATCATATATTAGCACTCTGTCAGGAAAACACAATATACTTAGTATAATTGACCGATTTTGAGGATAAATAGCCGTCTTAAATTCTTTATTTCAATATTATTGCTGTCGATCGGCGTTTCATATGCTTTCGGTGTCGTATATATTTATACTCTATATATCGACAATTGTCAACATATTGAGCATAAATTAAAATGGCGTTGAGGTGATTTTGTGATTACTTATGAGCCGTTTTACAAAACCATGAAAGACAGAGGGATGACGACATACAAGCTGATAAGGGATTTCAACATCAGCCGCAGTCTCATAGACCGTCTCAAGCATAACAAGCCGATAAGCACCGTGACGTTAAATGACCTGTGCAATATTTTGAACTGCGATGTCGACGGCATAATGCACCATGTTCCGGACGAGCCCGACAAAAGCAAATAAGCTCCGAACGCCGTTTGGCGCGGAACTTATTTTTTATATATGCGTTTTTATAGCAAAAGTAAAAAGCCTTGAAACAATCAAGTTTCAAGGCTTTTTATGGAGCTGCTAACCA
>ULRB01062591.1_pt1 | contig 12625 bp, 7 predicted proteins | sample 1955051 | NCBI WGS metagenome assembly ULRB01 (sample SAMEA4835671, study PRJEB28245) | human gut metagenome | biome: gut microbiome; material: fecal sample | place: Denmark | collected 2008 | reverse complement strand
TTGACTGTTATTGCCTTGCCCTTTTTATCGTATGTCAAAACATCGTTTAATTGCTTCCCATAATGATTACAAAGGAATAGCGCGCATTCTTGGACTAAATCATAACCATCACTGAACGTGTGGTTAATATCGTTTTTACGCTTTATATCAAAGCATAGGTCTGCATACATCTTTTGCATTCTGCTACCCATATAACCAATAAGAAAGCGTGTTTCATAAATCGCTAACTGTTCTGCCATTGCAAGAACGTTGTTTTGAGAGATTGTTTCTTTGAAAACATCATAGTTTTCAATATATTTTTTCATTTTCAATACTCTCCGAGTTTTATTTGCCTTTCGGCAACAAGACGGTGCAGCACCGAGAAAACTCAAAAACATATACATTAAAATCACACTATGCCTATGTCAACGAATCGCATAAAAATGTCGTGTAAAAAGCACATCAAAAAATTCCTCGCGCACGCGCATGCGCACTTGTATCAAAGGCTACGGCACGTCTAATCGTCAAATTACAGAAAAATCGGTTGAATAAAATTATTTTTAACTCGTAAGCATTCCGTTTTTACGAAACGACTTCCCTTATGGACTAAGCTGAGCTCTAATGTCCATGTCGAACTAATTCTCCCCCCTTCATTTTGGAGAATTTAGATGCAGACAGGTGTTTAATAGAAAATGCCCTGTGTTCCATATATAGAGATCAAAGAAATTAATACCATAGAATGGTTTGGCCACTATCAATATTGACTTTAACGATTATTTCTGCTACTATAATATACGAATTATAAGATAATATATGATATACAGGGTGAATGCTCAAATGTTTGATTATGGACAAGCAAACGAGAATCAAAGAAAGGCCATTAAGCAGACGGATGGTCCTGTCCTTATAATTGCTGGCCCGGGGACGGGAAAAACCGCAACTCTTGTAAAACGCGCTATCTATTTGATTGTTGAAAAAGGTGTAAAACCCGAAAACATAATGATAGCGACTTTTACAGAAAAAGCTGCGAAAGAACTAATCACCCGAATCACAAACGAACTTTTGAAGATAAATCTTACAGTGAATGTGAATGATCTATATATAGGAACCCTTCATTCCATTTGCCTGAGATTGATTAAAGAGAATATTGAATTTACGCGACTGCGTAAAAACTATCGCTTAATGGATGAGTTCGACCAAAAGTATCTCATTTATTTGAAGCATAAAATTTTTGACGCCATTCCAAATATTGATTTGATTGCGGACAATTTAAGTCCGTGGAATCGCTCAAAACAACTCTCGTTTTATTTCAATGCTGTATCAGAAGAAATGATTACAGTTGAAGAATTAAGAGCAGATAGAGATCCGTCTATTCAAGTGCTTGCGGCTGCTTATGAAGCATATCAAAAACTTTTAGAAGAAGAAAATGCGATGGATTTTTCTTCAATACAAGTTATTGCATATCAACTTCTGAAGGAAAATGAAGAGATAAAAAAACGTGTTCAGGCGCAAATTCAATATGTGATGATTGACGAATATCAGGATACGAACTTCGTTCAGGAACAGTTAATTTTTCTGATTGCAGAGCAACATCACAACTTATGCGTTGTCGGAGATGATGACCAAGGTCTTTACCGTTTTCGTGGCGCAACTATAAGAAATATTTTAGAGTTCCCTTCAAAGTGGGAGCATTGCGAACAAATCAGTTTGGTTGAGAACTATCGTTCAGAACGAGACATTGTTGCATTTTATAACAATTGGATGCGTGATACCGACGATAAAGGGTTTGAGTGGGGACGTTATCGTTACCCCAAAACGATAATTCCTGCGAAGAAGAATCTGATTTCTGGCATACCTACAGTCGTAAAAGTTTCAGGTCAACGCGACCTTGAAAACTGGGGAGATAATATCATAGATTTTATCAACAAACTCAAATCGAGCGGAACTATTTCTGATTACAATCAGGTAGCATTCCTATTCCGCTCGGTTAAGGGGGAACGGGTAAAATCTCTTGCCGATTATCTCGAAAAGCACGGAATACCAATTTACTCGCCTCGTTCGGATATGTTTTTCGAACGAGAAGAAATAAAACTTTTGATTGGCACACTTCTTGTTGTCTTCCCGAATTATTTACGACAGATGATGGCAGATAAATTTATGCCGAAAGTAATGTTGAAGTTCTACACGGAAAAGTGCTTGAAGACATTTCAAGACTATCAAAAGAAAAATCCGTCAGCACCCCTTATTAAGTGGTGTGCTCAAACAGGACAAAAGCACTGTGATCCTAACGCATCATTTGACTACGCATTTACAGGCTTGGTTTATGAAATACTTCAATTCGAGCCATTCCTTTCAATTATGAAATCGGAATTGTCTGGTGTTGTGGATTCTCGTGCAATCAGGAATATTGCGGAGTTCACGAAACTCACTACACGATACGAATTCTTGCACAGAATAAACGTCTTTACCGCACAAGGTATGAGCATTGCTACTACGCAGTTTTTCAATCGTTATCTTCGCTTCTTATATGACGGCGGGATTGCCGAATATGAAGACGAGTCTGAGTATGCTCCAAGTGGATGTGTGTCGTTTATGACTATACACCAGTCCAAAGGAATGGAGTTTCCTGTTGTGGTTGTTGGTTCGCTCTCTGCTTGTCCAAGAAACGATAACAAAGAAGTTGTTCAAGAACTTGAGCAGAATGTGTATTCGCGTCCACCTTTTGAACCATATGATGCAATAAAATACTATGACTTTTGGCGTATCTTCTATACGGCATTTTCACGAGCGCAGAATTTGCTTGTTTTAACCGCAGATGAAGGCGGAAAAGGAAACGGTAAAGAACCGTCAAAGTATTTTGAAGATGTCTACAATCCCCTTCCTGATTATTGGAATACGGATATCGATTATTCAAAAATCAAATGTGAGCCGGTAAAAGATGTAAACATTAAGCAAAGCTATTCGTTTACGTCGCATATTGCAGTTTACGAAAACTGCTCCCTGCAATACAAGTTTTTCAAGGATTTGGGCTTTATTCCCGTAAGAGAAGGAGCTACTCTTTTCGGAACGCTCGTTCATGCCACTATTGAAGATATCCATAAAGCTGCTATGCGAGGAGAATCATCTTCCATTACAGAAGATAATATCAAGCAATGGTTCAATGAAAACTATGAAACTATCTCTAAAAAGGAACATGCTTACTTGAAAGAAAGTGCTCGAATCGTAGCATTAAAACAGGTTATGAAGTATGTGGACAGACAAGGTGGCAATTGGGATAGAATTCGTGATGCCGAGGTCGAGGTAAGTCACGTTGAGAAAGACTACATTCTTACGGGAAAGGTTGACCTGATTGCCGGAGATGATAACACTTTGGAAATAGTCGATTTCAAGGCGGAACAAAAGCCTGATATGATTAAGGACCGAGACCGAATTGATAGATATAAAAGACAATTACAAATCTACGCATATATCATTGAGCAACGCACAGGTATTCCTGTAAGTAAATTGCACCTCTATTATACCGGGGATTCTGAAAGTGGCATTCCAACAATCTCTTTCAAGAATGAACCGAGTAAAGTCCAAGATACGATCGATGATTTTACGAATGTGGTCCACAAGATTCAATGCAGAGATTATTCAATGAAGAGTGTTTCTGCTAATCTTTGTCGAAATTGCGATTTTCGTTTCTTCTGCCAAAAAGCATAAGGAGACATAATGTGTAAAAAGTTTTTCGAGATAAGAGAAAAATTTGATATTGATTGCAACGATACAAGATTTCGGGTTATTGCCGGAGTATTTGTGGCCGTGATTGTCATTGGTATTATTCTGTGCTCACTGTTTTTGCCTCAAACAGCAGAAAAGGCTCCGCCCGAAGATACTAATGTCTATTTGAATGAAGAAGTGTGTTTTGCTAAAGACATCTATATCAAGGTTGTTGGCCTTTCAGTAGATACAATCGAGTCGGAGGCAGGAGAGAAAGACTCAGATGGAGATGAGTTATCTCCATACTGCTTAAATCTAACACTTGAGATTGAACAACGAGCGGACAAGCCGAAAGACACTAAACTAAAATCACAAATGTTTACTCTCAAAAGCGTTAATGTAAAGTCACGCAGTAAAATGGCAATCTTTTTTGAACAACTCGCGAAACAGACAATCAACGCTGCACTTTCGGTTGCAATCGATGGAAATGTAAATATCTTGGATGATACAATATCGTTTGCTGCGGACTACACTACCGAAGTAGTAAATGAAGTAACATCACAAAAGAAATTTAAGCCTATCAAGGCAAGTAAGAATCAGTTTGAGCCATTCAAGCCAAAGGATGTGGATGGTTCAAAAACAGTACAACTGTCTTTCCCTATTAAGCAAGAATATCTCGAAAGCGAGAATACGATTGTGCTTAGTATTGATTCATGGGATCACTTGGAAAGACGAATATACCTCATTACAAGACCTCAAGTTACTAACGAAACAACAAATAAGGAGAATTAAAATGGCCGATAACGAACAAATGAGCTTTGAATTTATGGAGAGAAAAACCATAAAAGGTTACCCCGAACTTCATTGGACTGGAAAACGCCCGTATAAATCGACGGTGTATTATCCCGCACAACTCAAAGAAGTATACGGAGAGCCTAAAAATGATTGGATAAATAAAATCTTTTGGGGCGACAATCTTCAGGTTATGAGTCATCTTTTGAAAGATTATCGCGGAAAGATTGATTTAATATACATAGATCCTCCTTTTGATAGTAAAGCAGATTACAAAAAGAAGATTAGGCTTAAAGGCAAAGAAATATTGAATGACCAATCCACATTTGAAGAAAAACAGTATGGTGATATTTGGACGAATGACGAATATCTCCAATTTATGTATGAACGTTTAATATTGTTAAAAGAGTTGTTGTCTAATACAGGGACATTATATCTCCATTGTGACTATCATCGAGTTCATCAATTAAGATGCTTGTGCGATGAGGTTTTTGGCCCTGGAAATTTTCTAAATGAAATTATTTGGCAGTATTATATGGGTGGAAAGGGCAAAAAGGAGTTTGCAAAAAAGCATGACAATATCCTTGTCTATACAAAAACAAGTGAGTATACTTTTAATAAATTCAATATTAAAAGATACTATGATTTTAAGCCGTCTTTAATTGATGAATCGGCAAATGCACAAAGTGGCAAGGATGATATTGGTTATTGGGGAATGGTTGCATGCCCTGATGTTTGGCAAATCAAAGGCGTTTTTAACATGGGAGCCGAATACTTATCTTATCCCACGCAAAAACCAGAAGGATTAATTGAACGTATAATAAAAGCATCTTCCAATCCAGGAGATATAGTTTTTGACTGTTTTATGGGCAGCGGAACCACGCAAGCCGTTGCCATGAAACTTGGTAGGCGTTTTATCGGTGCAGACATAAATCTCGGTGCGATTCAGACAACGACGAAACGTCTAATCAACGTTGCAAACGAACTTAATTCTCAAATTGGAAGTGAAGATAAATATACTGGATTTGAGGTGTATAACGTCAACAACTACGATTTATTCCGCAATCCTGTTGAGGCAAGAGATTTGATCTTGCAAGCGTTGGAAGTTCAACCCTATGAGACAAGCAATGTTTACGACGGTGAAAAAGACGGCAGGATGATAAAAATTATGCCGGTCAACCGCATTGCAACAAAGGCAGATTTGCAAGGCATTTTATCCAATCTGCCTTACAAACAATTTGATCGGGTAAAGGAAGAAAATCCCGGGGCTATAGTATTAAAACTTACTTTGGTTTGTATGGGACATGAATCGGATCTTGCTGCAGCGCTTAAACAAGAATTAAGCCAATACAAGACAGATATCGATGTTGTGGATATTCTTCACGATAGAGCGGATTTGCAATTCAAGAGAGATTCCGAGGCAGATATTGTTATTGAGGGCAATGAACTTGTGATAAAGAATTTCTACCCCCTTAATCTTATGCAAAAACTGTCTTTGGATAAGGAAACTGTAGATGAATGGCGTCAACTTGTCGAGTCGGTAATGATAGATTTTAATTACGACGGAGCGGTAATGCAACCGACGACTATTGATTTACCAGACAAAGACAAGATGGTAGCAGGTAGGTATAAAATACCCTCCGATGCCGGAATCATAAGAGTGAAAATCACAGACGTTCTCTCCGAGTCTTTGGAAGTTGAGGTTCAAAATGGCTAAGCAAAACGTAGAAACCAGTTCTTTTGCGTTTTTCGATTTCTTGCGTCAGTTTTACGTAAGCAATCGCGGACGTATCAGAAACAGATATAAAGATTTAACAAAGAAGTTTTTGGATTACAATGATAAATCTAAAAACCCAAGTGCCTATTTAAGAGATCCGCAGTTTGAAGCATTGGAAATGTATGTATTTCTAAAAGAATTTTGCTCAAATGCACAGGTCTACGACTTATTCGATAGATGGTATAATCGAAAAGGTGATTTTGCCGATGACACGGTTTACTTAGTGAACGACGGCGACAATAAACAGATATCCATGTATGACAATTCTGCCGTGGATTACAAAACTATTTTTACATCCATGAGAAAGAATGCCACCGTTTATCCGAATTACATATATGCGTTGACGATGGGGCTTGGTAAGACTGTCCTTATGGCGACCTGTATATTTTACGAGTTTTTGCTTGCCAACAAGTATCCAAAAGACGACCGTTTTTGCCATAATGTTCTCGTATTTGCTCCCGATAAAACTGTGTTGGAGTCTTTGCGCGAGATTGTAACAATGGATAAAGAAAAGGTCGTTCCGTCTGAGTATTGTCGCGTTCTTGAGCAAAATATAAAAGTTCATTTCCTTGATGACACGGGATTAACTTTGAATACCTTGGATAACTCGGATTTTAACATTGTAATATCGAATACGCAAAAAATTATCAAAAAACGCGTTCACAAGGATAAATCCCCTATTGAAAAATTACTGGAGATGTCTAACGAGCAAGAAGAAACAGCAGACATTGTATCGTCTATCCTTGGTTCTGTTTATTCGGAAGAAAACGTTCGTGACGAAGCCGAACTCCTTACGAACCAACGTTTTGAAAAATTGACTCGTTTGCAACAACTTGGCATTTTTGTGGATGAAGCCCATCACTTGTTTGGCAATGATCTTCAAAAATCTATGACAAGTTTAAGATTGACTATCAACGAACTCAATTCGGCTCTGACTCAAAACAATACAAAAGTTGTCGGTTGTTATAACTATACCGGCACGCCTTATCTTGAGAACTCTGTATTGCCGGAGGTCGTTTATAGTTACGGCTTGAAAGATGCAATAATTCACAATTACCTTAAAGACGTTGATATAAAAGGCTATGATAATGTTAAAAGCGATGCCTTTTTACGTACAGTAATTACAGAGTTTTGGGAAACCTATAATGGAAAAACATATGAGGGGCTCTTACCTAAACTCGCTATTTTCGGAGCGACCATTGATGAAGTTACAACAGAAATCCGTCCTGTCGTAGAATCTGTTTTAACAGAACTTGGCATCCCTCTTGATAAAATTCTTGTAAATACAGGCGATGCAACAGTAACAAAAGACAACGATATAAAAGCTTTTAACGATCTTGACAGAGTTGGAACTATCGGTGCTGATAAACAGTTTATTCTTCTTTGCAATAAAGGACGTGAAGGATGGAACTGTCGGTCTTTATTTGGCGTTGCACTTTATCGCGCACCAAAGTCAACAGTATTTGTTTTACAAGCAACAATGCGTTGCCTGCGCCAAATCACAGACATCCAACAAAAAGCAATGGTTCGTCTGTCGAAAGATAATCTCGATATTCTTAACAACGAGCTCAGTAAAAACTTCCGTGTTTCGATTGATGATATTAACAATAGCGGAAATGCAAAGGAAAAACAGGTATATCAAGTCCATTTATTGAAAAATAAGAAGTTGATTCTAAAACGTATTTCTCATAAGTATACGTTAAATGAAATTGCTTATACCACGCCTATTGATTTTCAACTGAAGAACATTGATTTGGACAAATATGAAACTCATCTTTATGAAAAAGATAGTTTAACAGATCAAAGAACAATGAAGAAGACGGTTGTTGAACTTGGCGGATCTTATGCCTATTCAAAGTATATGCTCGTTGGAGAAATCGCACGGTATTTGAACATTTCGTGCTGTTTGATTGACAAAATTTTGTCTGAGTGTATCGACGGAGAACAAACAGTTATCGATATGGTATCAAAGTATAACGATATTCTTGACGACGTTGTAATACCTAAAATATTCAGCAAGTTATTTAACGTCAATTGCGAAACCGTATCCGAAGAGCGAGAAGTTGATTTGTTACGTATGCCGGAGGGCAAAACATATTACGAATTTCTTGCTCAACCAGCACTTGCTGCAAACTATACTGATACAGACTACTCTCGAATTGATTTGCAGTCTGGACATGAGTATAGAGATAAGACATTCCACACCGATACCTACTGTTTCGACTCTGCTCCTGAAAAAGAGTGTTTCTCGCAATATGTGCTTAGTAATAGAGTGAAAGAAGTCTATTTTACTGGTATGTTTACAAGCAAATACAACGGTCTTGCTATTCAGTACATAGATCCCGAAACGAATACAATTCGCTCTTACTATCCTGATTTTATTGCAAAGCTTGATGATGGAACTATTCAAATCATTGAAGTCAAAGGCGACAATAAAATTGACGATTTGGTCGTAAGGGCTAAGGCATTGGCGGCAGAAGAAATGGCGTCTGAAAGCAAGATGGAATACAAAATGATACCAAGCACAAGAATAATGAAAGAAAAAATCATTTAAGTTGTTTATCAAAAGCAAAAACCTATTTATACTTTTAGGAGGACAAGATGTTTTCATTTGACTCAAAATATTTGCGCGTGAATTTAGATCCAAAAAAATTAATTACTACGCAAGATGTGGATGCCGCCTTTTCTCGTGATGGTTGCAGAGTAATCATATTCTTTTTATATGGACGCTCTAATGAGACCAACACTTATCCTGATGAATTTAGCAGTGCATTTGGAGATATAAACTTTCTGACCGATCAAGATATAGATTTTTGGACTTATTATAGTTCTCCTAATTATGATAAGCTACCAGATTATCAGGTGGAAGCTGGGCTAAAACAATTAGAAATATCAGAATCAGCAGCAACAAGAAGGCGCGATAACAATAACCGCAAGGAAGAAAATAACGGATACCAAAACATGCGGTTGCTGGCACAATTATTCAATGTTGATATTGTATGCGCCCCTTGTTTCGTTTTGTTTGATCCCATCTCTCATACTGTGTTAAATTTAGGTTTTAATAAAAACTTGTCGCCTATAACACAAGTGCGCATCATTATTGAAATAATTAAAGACAAGCAATTTGATTGGGATGAGATATCTACATACTATCATACCCCATATTCCCGCTTGTCTTATGATGGTGGCGAGAAGCTCCAAGAAATACTAAAAAAGCATTATCAGTTGGAGAAATACGGGTTTAGAATTGACGAGTTATGTGGCTATGGATTTAGCGAGTCTTGTATTAAGGATTATGCTATGAGAAAAAATTGGTCTACACGAGATGGTTATGTTTCACTCAAGCATTTTCTCTTCAATTACGAAGAACTATGTAATGGAAACAAAGACTTGATTGACAAAACAGGAGATATATGTCGCAAGTACATAGAACTTTTAAAATTTAAAACTAAACAAGATGTGCCGTATCCAGAAATACACCAATATTTAGAAGACGAGTCTTATTCTAATTTGTATTATGCCCAAAATATTGTGCATGACAGAGAATCTGATGAAACATGTTCAAAGTATTCCCTGGCTTGTTTTTGCCTAGGTAAATTACTCGAAACGGAAATTAATTTGGGTTATGTTCAGAAAATCCGTCAAGAATTGGGGATATCTATGCCTGACAAATATAATCAGTGGGATGAAGGGACTGGCGATAAAGGTGCTATGGTATCAGTTGTTCTATCTGGTAAAAATGGTGATAAAAAAGACGATATTTATTATAATAAGCGGGAGTGGGGGGAGAGTAATGCTTTAAGGCATCCAAATATTTCAAAAACAAGGGAGTTATTGTTTGAAGGTCAAGATATAGTTGGCAATGAGAATGGTAAAAAAATGATTGCTTTTAGAGAGAGATTGCAAAAAACAGTATTTAACGGAACATTGAAAGAAGTGGGAACCTCTTTAAATATAATTTTCCAAATCAGAAATAACGCTGTGCATGGAAATCTCGACTCTGCTAGGGATACACACAAAACATCTATCAAGGAATTTGAAAAATTAATAAAGAATGGATTTTTTATTAAAAACGCAGATATAAAGAATCGACTAAAAAATAGGCGCTTCTGATATTTATTTATAAAGCCGAGAGCGAGTAGCTCCCGGCTTTATCGTTTTATTGTTGGGGTATGTAGGTTTTGTTCTCAACCGTTATGGTTTTGTAGGTTGTTCCGTTTATTTGTTTAGAGCCTGTCTTGGGACGTCCGCAAGCGGATGCACGAAGGACGAATTTTTCGGGTTCGGGTTCGGTCAATCGTTCAATGTTTCCGTCAAGGAATTGAGTATCATCGGATACTTCGATTATGTCAAAGCCACGGCGAATAAGGTCGGCAGAAAACTGCCACTTCTTTTCAAAGTATCCGTACGAGTCCATAATGATGGAGATGTCTTTTTCTTTGTGGTATGCGGTGATTCTATAATAATTTGCCATAGTGTTTTCTCCTTTATGCAGCAAGTTTTTTGAGTTGTCTGTTTGCAAACGGCAACCATTTTTTGTTTACAAACTCAAGGATGTTGTCGTTTGGAGTGCTGTCGTTCTTTCCGTAACATTGAAGTATTTTCTTGCGAGATGGCGAGTATTCCACCGTTACAAGCGGTGTATTCGGGGCATCTTTTGTGCGGATAAAGAAAATGAGGGATTCTTCTCGCACAAACTTTTGGTCATAGTTCATACGCCCTACGCAATGTTCAAGGATTTGACCTTCTCTCACAAGGTCGCTTGGGGATAGGGCGATGATTGCAATATAGTCGGACTTTCTGTCATATTGCAAGCCCAAATACTTCTCGGCAACTGCCGCAAACTTCTCATAAAACTCTTTGCGTTTTTGCTCGTCGTCCCGTGCAAGCATCGTGTGGTATTCGTCAATGCGTATATCGTGCCAACGCTTGAAATCATGTGGATAACGGTTTTTCTCATCGGTCATATTCAGCCCTAAATAATTGCACGCATTCCAATAGTCAAGATAACTGTGAGTGTTGGCGTTTTGTTTGGACAAGTAGTGATATAACTTTTCTCGCTCGCGCTTGAACGCGTCTCTCAAAGGAGCCAAGGTTTGGTCCTTGTCCATAGAGAGTTTTGCTTTGTAATATGCCTGCAACTCAAGTACGTTGCGATTCTTTTTGTATGCCTGCAAAACAACGGGAATATACAAATAAGGCTTGTTTAACGTGCTTCTGTTTTGAGCAAGCCATTTTCTAAAACGCTTATCTTGTCCGCACAACTTTAATATCTGTTTTGACATAGCGAGATTATGTAGTCCGAGTTTTGTGAGATATTCGATTTGCGGATACTGTTCGTATAGTCGCAAGTATTTGAAAACGTCAATCCCCGTGTATCTGTCTATTGCGCTGAACTTGTATTCCGGGAAGTGTTCAAGGATATATTCGCGGTTGATTATCGGGGCATAGGGATCGTACAAATTGTCAACCGTCCACCCCCATTCGCTGTATTCGTACCAAGGCTTATATGACGTCAATCCCTCGGAATGCCATCCAACAGAATATCCGCCAATGTAGGTGTAATACATATCCATTACAAAGCATTTGTCCGAGTGAACACCGTGCACGGCAACTTGCTTACAACACCACTTGTTCTTTTTCTCTTTCACGGCAACTGTGATCTTGACAAGTTCGCCGTCATTTTTCGTAAAGTAAGCATAAAAGCGAGTTCTTCCAAACGGCGCGGTTTTCAATTTATCGTCGTAAAGTTTAATCTTTTTCTGTATGTATTTCGGAATAGGTTTTATCTTTTCAATCTTCATTTTATTTAATCTCCAATGTGTTTCCAAATATCTCAAATAGTTTTGAAATAATTGTGTTGTTTGGCTCTAAATCTTCACCCAAAATCTCGCCCGTTTCAGCATCCACGATGCGTTCATTTTTGTTAGGAATTTGTTCAATTCGTCTTGTCGTTCCGTCTGTTTCAACAACGAGCAAACTGTGTGTTTTTGAAATCTTCGTAAAGTAGATTTCCGCTGCGTGATACGGGAATCCAATCATAGGCACACGTTCTTCCAATCCGCAATCTCGGCTTGTCAAAGTTAGGTCGATTTCTCTTGCGATTGCCACTGCCTTATCACTCAAAATCTCATAGAAGTCACCGAGCCTGTAAGCGATAACATAGGCGGGGTTTTGTTGTTGCAAAGCCTGATATTTCTCAAAGAAAGTTCCGTTTGGTGTGTTGCTTACAACAGGTGTTTGCTCATCGTTTCCGTTTTGTTCAATAACTACATTTTCTTCCGTATCGACACTTGAATTGTCTATTTCGTGTTCTTTAACTTCTTGTTCTGTCAAATTGTCAAAAAATGAGAATTGAACGTTCTCTTGCTTTTT
>ULRB01072630.1_pt1 | contig 12649 bp, 10 predicted proteins | sample 1955051 | NCBI WGS metagenome assembly ULRB01 (sample SAMEA4835671, study PRJEB28245) | human gut metagenome | biome: gut microbiome; material: fecal sample | place: Denmark | collected 2008 | reverse complement strand
CCTGCCACTGGCTGTTCCTCAGCCGGAGAGGGGAGCTCGTCGGCGACCTGATTAAGAGTGTCGGGGGATGCCACGGTTGCGACACTGTCGGGAGTCTGCGCGCAAATAGTCAGCGCAGAGGCCATAAAAAGCAATATGCTTGATAAGAATTTCATCTGTCTATTTGCGTTTGCTGATGTTGCTTTTCTCAAGTTCGTTGATTGAGGATGTCGCCTCGTTATAGACGGCCTCCACTGATGCCTCGGATGAGGAATCGGGGGTGTAACGGGCCATCTCACATTGGTCAAGCACCCCTAATACACGGTTGGCGGCATCTTCGGCGACACCTCTTTCCATCAGGGTCTCGAATATGTTCTGACGGGTCAACTGCGATACAGGCATCGAAAGCTTGTCTCCGAGGTAACCCCACATCGCCTTGAGCATCGCTTCATAGAACTTCTCAGGCTGACGTGACTTCATGAATCCTTCGGCCTCACGCAGACGTTTGCGGGCCACCTTGCTCGCACGCGCATTACGCCTGCCGGCGACATCCGCGTTGAGTCTCACCTGACGGCCATAAACGATTATGGCGACAACCAGGAGAACAACCAGCAACGCCGCGACTGTCCAATACCACCAACTGAAAATCACCGGCTCGTGGGCAAGTGAGAGATGCTTGTCCCCTGTCTTGATATGCAGGATGTCTGTGTTACGCGCCTCGATTTCACGTTGCTCGGCACTGATGGTGGTGCCGCTTCCCTTGGCGATTTCCATATTGTAGCCCGGAGCGGTCAGGGTCACATACGCTTTCTTTGAAGGATCGAAGTAGACGAACTTCTGTTCAGGAATCTTGAATGTCCCCACGCTCTGAGGCACAATCGTGTAATCGACCATCATGGTACCCGTCACCGTGGAACCGCTGACGCGGGTACGGTAATCGGTCTTGGGAGTGAACTGCTCGAAATCATCGGGTATCTCAGGTTTGGGCTCATGGATATATTTGATGTTACCCGTACCTGTGACGATATACTCCAGCGAAGCTGCTTCCCCCGTCTTCAGCTTGTCGGGAGCCAGACGGCTCTCGAAAGTGAACTGTCCGACTGCATTGTCGAATCCGGCCGGACGAGGCTCAGGAAGAGGAGTGATATTTACCGAGGATGAGTAAGGCTGGAGATGCACCTCCCTTTCGACAGGGCGTCCGGAAACAAACCATCCGTTGCTGACACGCTCTATCTGCACCACGCTCAGGTCATATTTACCGGAGCTGATGGTGAGCTTGCCTGATTTCTGGGGGAAGATGATGCATTTCTTCAAGACAGCCGTCACATAATTCTGGCCGTTGTAATTCTCGACAGCGTTGAGAGCCGCCTGGGTGTCCACCTCCTCGATTAGGAAACCGTCGAAGGTCGGCGGAGTGGTCATCATGAAGGAGTTTATGCGCTGGAATTTGGTGTAAAGCTTGATAGTACACTCTATTGCCTCCTGCTCATAGGCGTGGCTCTTGTTGAGTATTATCCTGACGAAGATGTCATCCTTGGAAATCGGACGGGAGGTGTCATCCTGCGACGCGAGGTCATCGACATGCACACTTTGCTGCTGCTGTGATCCTCCACCATATCCGTAGCCATAACCTCCGCCACCCTGCTGAGCACCGGAAGCCTGATCGGCAGGCAGGATGGTGAACTTAGTTGCCTGCGAGGTCAGCTTCTTGCCGTCCACCACAATCGAGGCCGCCGGGATGGTGAATGTGCCATCCTTTTCAGCCCGGTAGATGAATGTGTATTCGACCGTGCTTGAGGATGACGCCTGCCCATTGATTATCTGATAGCTCTGTGAGGTGCTGACCCCGGGCTGAGGGTTGAGCAGCTTACACCCCGAGATGGCCGGGGCGTTGAGGCTCGTGCCCTCTCCGTTAGAGAGACGATAAGTCACGGCGAAACGGTTGCCCGCGATGACATTGCGTGGCGGTATGACCTGGAATGAGGTCTGCGCCGCGAGAGTCCCGCATATGAGCAACACTGCCGTCAATATCGAAAACAACTTCTTCATAGTCGTTTCAGGAATATCTCATTAAAAATAGTTGTCTTATCTTATCATTGACAAGGACACGCATCCGCTTACGACAGGCCGGACACGCATCACCGCCTCGCAATCATCACCAGGGCTTTCCTGTCTGACGCTGACGCGACTGCTTCTCCTTGTCCTGCTTCATCTGCTCGACTTTCATTCTCGTGGCCGACTCCTTGTCATCCATGGCCTTGAGAATCTGGGCCGCGCTCTGCTCGCTCAGACCGCCCTGCTGCTGTTGCTGTTGCTGTTGTTGCTGCTTCTGGTCTTGCTGCTGTTGTTGCTGGTCTTGCTGCTTGTCCTTATCCTGCTGGTCATTCTTGTCCTGCTGGTCCTGGTTCTGCTGCTGTTGCTGCTGATCCTGGTTCTGGTCCTGATTCTGCTGGTCATCCTTGTTTTGCTGGTTGTCCTTGTTCTGGTCCTGTTCCTGTTTCTTGAGCTGGGCCAGACGCAGATTCTCACGGGCCTGGTTGTTCTCGGGATTACGCCGCAGGGCATTCTTATACATCTCAATGGCGGCGGCGTAATCCTCAACCTTGTAGGCGATATTGCCACGGTCATAGAAAGAAAGCTCGGCAAGCTCCACATCAGGATTTCCGGCAGTCTGGGCAAAAATCTGGTCAGCCTGCCTTATCAGGGAATCACCCTTGTTGGAGAGGTCTTCCCCACGCTGTTTGAGGTAAGAGGAGGCAAGGTTGAACTGCGCACGGGCGTTGTCGGGATTCTCCCCGAGTGCCTTTTTGAAATTCACCTCGGCCTCGGCATAACGCTGCTTGTCAAAGAGGCTTTTCCCCTCCTTCATATAATTGCGTTCCCGTTTGGTGGAAGGGCGTGATGTCGCGGGCTGTTCCTCCTTCGAGGAGCATCCGCTGATTCCCGCTCCGACCATCAGGAGGGAAACTGAGACTGCGAATATCTTCAAGAACTGCTTCATTTTGCCGATTCCTTGTTGACTGTTGTTTTGTTTTTCAGACTTTCACCACCCTTGGCGGCAATTTTCTGACGGGAGAAGAATGTGTAGCGTTTCAGCCAGCCGATCTTGGTCGGGAGTATCACAGCGTCAATCGCCAGCAGAATCAAGGCAATCCAGACAAACATCGGGAACTGCTCGGCGCTGGCCTTGTATGACACATGCTGCAGGTCGCTCTTCTTGATTTTGTCGAGCTGGTCGATAAGGTTTGACAACGCCTTGGATGAGGAACCGTTGATATAAACGCCACCTCCGGCCTCGGCGATTTCCTTGGCCATCTGCTCATTGAGGAATGTGGTGACCGGCGCACCGGAGGCATCCTTGAGGAAATCACCATTGCGGTTGACTGGAATCGGTGCACCTTTGATTGAACCGACACCCATCACATCCACCTCAATGCCGAGGCTCTTGGCGTATTTGGCCATCTCGACCGCGTCACCTTCATGGTTCTCGCCGTCAGTGATGACAATGATTGCCTTGTTTATATCCTCGGCCGGGGAAAATGAATTGATGGCCATATTGATGGCCGAACCGATGGCTGTTCCCTGGGTGGGAACCATCTCCGTCGAGATTTCATCGAGATACATCCTCGCCGACACGAAATCGGTGGTGATGGGGAGCTGGGTATAGGCCTCACCGGCAAAGACAATCAGTCCGACCTTGTCGTTGCTGAGCTTGTCAATCAGGTTGCCGAGGAGATATTTGGCCCTGTCGAGTCGCGAGATACCGTGAGTGTCGTCGGTCGAAGACGCGAGCATCGAACGCGACACGTCAAACGCGATCATGACCTCGATGCCCTCGGTAGACTCAATCTCCTCCTTCTCCCCGGCGCGGGGACGCGCCACAGCGATTATCAGCGACGCCAAGGCGAGAAGCTCGAGGGTGATTTTCACTGCGGGTTTGTATTTCGACGCCTCGGGCATCAACTGTTCAAGATGACGGGGATTGCCGTAACGGCGCAGTTTTATCCTGCGGGCCACCCGCGACCAATACCACAACCCGAAAATCACCGGGATGAGCAGTAGCAGATACAGTAAGGATGGATATGCGAACGACATAATCTGTTTACGGAATAGTACGGAGCCAAGTCTGGCGTATTACAACTTCAAGGAGCAGCAGGGCCAGGGCGGCAAGCGCCCAGGGCAGGTAGCAGTCCTCGGTATGTGAGAAATGCCTTACATCAAGCTCGGTCTTCTCAAGCTGGTCGATCTCGGCGAAAATATCCTGAAGCACACGGTTGCCCGTGGCGCGGAAATATTTTCCGCCGGTGATGTCGGCAATCTGTTTCAAAGTGGCCTCATCGATTACCACAGGCTGGGGCTGATACTCGATACGGCCGAACATGTTATACATAGGATAGAGAGCGGTGCCATTCGTACCGATACCGATGGTGTAGACCTTGATGCCGAGTTTCTTGGCGATTTCGGCGGCGGTGAGAGGAGCCACGATTCCGGTATTGTTGGAACCGTCGGTCAGCAGTATGACACTTTTCGATTTTGCTTTTCCATCCTTGATGCGGTTGATTGAAGTGGCCAGACCGTCACCAATGGCTGTTCCATCCTCAAGCATATCGCGGTTGAGAGCAGTCACATAATTGGCGAGAGTGGCGCGGTCGGTGGTCATCGGGACACCGGTGAAAGCCTCCCCGGCAAAAACCACAAGCCCCATATTGTCATTCTCGCGGCCATTGATGAAGTTGGCGGCAATCTTTTTGGCGGCCTCCAGGCGATCAGGCTTGAAGTCGCGGGCAAGCATCGAGGATGATATGTCAAGAGCAATGACCATGTCTGTACCTTCGGTCTTGGAGGTGCGCCAGGCATCGCGAGTCTGGGGGCGTGCCAGGCAGACCACCAGACAGCATATCGCGAGCAACCTGAGGAGATACATCGCGTAGAGGCCGTATTGGCGCGCAGGCCTCCCCAGTGAGCGGAACGGCCCCGTGGTGGAAATCTGCAAGGAAGGATTGGCAGTACGGCGTCGCCATATCCACCATCCCGCGAGGGGAAGGCAGACAAGCATCAGCCATAACATACCTGGATTAGCGAATTGCATCTTATATGTTCTCTAAATTAGGTTAGATTCATTTTACAGGAGCGGAGGCGGGAGCCGGAGAGCCATCTTCGGCGACAACCTCCACGGGCTTGGTCTCCTCGACGAAACGGACAGCCTCGGCCAGAGCGCGGTGGTTGTCGTCGGGAAGAGGTCTCACCTTGGCAAACTTCACGAAATCGGCGATTTCAAGTATGCGCTTCATTCGGGCGTTAGGCATTCGGGTGGTCTCGTTCTCATTAAGCACGCGGGTTATCTGCTGTGAGGTCATCTCCATGGCGTTGATACCGAAACGTCCCTGGAGATAATCGCGCAGGATATCGGTCAGGCGCGTGTAATACTCCTTCTCCTGACCATTCTGCCAGAGATTCTGCTCGCGCAGGTTTTCGAGACGCTGCATCGCCAGCTCGTAGGGGGGCACAGGCTTCTTCTTCGGAAGGAGCGGCACCTCGACTTTGCGTGTCATTATCAGGTAACCGCATATGCCGGCGGCGATTATCAGCAATCCGGCGAGAATCCACTGCCAGTAGTCTGTCAGCCAGTCAGGCAGGAAGTCATACCATTTGGATTCAAAATCCATCGCCGGAGCGATAGGATTTATGTCATCCATCTGACTGACATCCACCGGATTGACTTTCAGCGTGATAGGTTCGGTGCGCAATGTGTCGAGCCCGCTGACCATCAGGAAGGGCGGAATCGTGTAGACTCCCGAGTCAAACGACTGGATAATCAACGCCCTCTTCATCTCCACCAGACCATTGCCCAGATCGGCGGTGTCGCCGTAAACCCAGTCGATAAGCTCAACCTCAGCGGGAAGAGCCTCCTTGTCGACAAGGATTTCAGACGGGGAACCTGCCTGATCGACAATATCAAAACGGATTGCGGTCTGGTAACCCATCGTTATCTGCGACGAATCGACAGCCGCCTTGATCGAGCGGGCGGAAGCTTCTCCGCCAAGAAGGAAGGCGGCAAAGAGCAGCGATATATATGTCAGCTTTTTAAGCATCAGACAAGCTTGCATTTTTTGGTTTTGGAGGTTGAAATTTCAAGGAAATCCATTTCCGGTGGGTCAGAGCCTTTTACGGAAGAGTCCCATCAGGACGGTCACGAAATCCTCGTCGGTGGCCACCGAGCAGGAGTTCACACGGCTGCGCTTGAAGGTATCGGTCATCACCTGCTGGCGCTCATACCACCAGCGGTTGTATTGGTTGCGCACCTTCTTTGATGAGGTGTCTACCCATTGCTCAGAACCATTCTCAAGGTCCTGCACCCTCATCAGGCCGACATCCGGCAACTGGGCATCACGTTTGTCATACACCTGTATGCCATACACATCGTGCTTGTTGGCGGCGATGGAGAGGGCTTTATGGTAATCCTTCTCGTCGATGAAGTCAGAGATGACAAATGTGGTGCAACGCTTTTTGAGCGCGTCGGTGAAATACCGCAACACCATCCCGATGTCAGTACCGCGATGGTCGGGAGTGAAATCTATCAGCTCACGGATTATGAACAGGATATGTTTCTTCCCCTTTTTGGGAGGGATGAACTTCTCGATTTTGTCAGAGAAGAAAATCACCCCGATTTTGTCGTTGTTCTGGATGGCCGAGAAAGCGAGGGTCGCGGCAATCTCCGCAATCATCTCGCGCTTCTCCTCACCGACGGCCCCGAAAAGACGCGAGCCGCTGACATCGACGAGCAACATCACCGTCAGTTCACGCTCCTCCTCATAGATTTTCACATAGGGACGGTTATGACGCGCTGTCACATTCCAGTCGATGTCACGGATGTCATCGCCATACTGGTACTCCCTGACTTCCGAAAAGGTCATGCCACGCCCCTTGAACGCCGAATGATATTCTCCGGCGAAGATATTCTGGGAAAGTCCGCGTGTCTTTATCTCGATACGCCTGACCTTCTTCAACAGTTCGTTGGCATCCATCTTCTTTGGTTTAAGTTAGAGATAACACCTTCCGGTGTCGGGAATTTAGGGGACAACAACCTTGTCGAGGATTTCCGAGATAATCTCATCGGCCGAGATGTTGTTGGCCTCAGCCTCGTAGGTAAGGCCGATACGGTGGCGCATAACGTCGTGGCAGACGGCGCGGACATCCTCGGGAATCACATAACCGCGCTGACGCAGGAACGCGTATGCCTTCGCGGCGCGGGCCAGGGATATCGACGCACGGGGGGAAGCTCCGAAAGCGATGATGCTCTGGAGTTCGGGCAGTCCGCATTCGGCGGGGAAACGAGTGGCGAACACGATGTCAACGATGTATCGCTCGATTTTCTCGTCGATATAGATTTTCTCCACCACCTTCTGGGCGTCGAGGATATCTTCGGGGCGCAGAAGCGGCTGCACTTTGGCCTTCTTGTTTGACAGGTTCTGACGGATGATGAGTTTCTCCTCCTCACGGGTGGGGTAACCGATGACCACCTTCAACAGGAAACGGTCAACCTGTGCCTCGGGGAGAGGATAGGTACCTTCCTGCTCGATGGGGTTCTGGGTTGCCATAACCAGGAACGGCTCGTCAAGGGGGAATGTGTGGTCGCCGATTGTGACCTGACGTTCCTGCATCGCCTCAAGGAGTGCGGCCTGAACTTTGGCAGGCGCACGGTTGATTTCATCAGCGAGGACGAAATTGGCGAAAATCGGGCCGCGCTTCACCTGGAACTGTTCTGACTTCACGCTGTACACCATTGTACCGGTGACGTCGGCAGGAAGGAGGTCGGGGGTGAACTGGATGCGGCTGTATTTTGCATCAATCAGCTGCGAGAGAGTCTTGATTGCCAAAGTCTTGGCAAGACCGGGAACACCTTCAAGAAGGACGTGGCCGTTGGAGAGCAACGCGATGAGCAAGGATTCCACAAGGTGCTTTTGGCCGACGATTGTCTGGTCCATTCCCTGCGTGATCAGGCTGACAAAATTATTGCGGCTTGCCACGAGGTCATTGAGTTCTCTGATATTTACAGTCTCACTCATAGGTTGGGTCTTATAGTTGGATTTTGTTATTATGCAAATTTGACAAATGGAGAACCGCCTGAAAGGCTTCCGGAACAAGCTTCAAGCCCGGCGGCGGTTTACAGTGCAAATGTATGGAAACAAAACAGGTAAACGTTAAAACAGAGTGTTAAATTTATCTATCAACCGTTTACCTCTTTTAAGATTTAATCATTTTTAAGCAAAGCCCTATTCCTGAATCACTTTGCGTGCTTCTCGCTCGGCATTCCTCAGCGACTCCTTGTCGGAGGGGTCGATACCGTATTTCGAGGCGGGGGGAATGACAATCACCATCCCGTTCTCAAGGTTGTCGGGATCTTTGATTTTGTCTTTGTTCTCAATGTAGATGTAAACCCAGAATTTCGCGCTGCCATAATGGCGACGGGCCATCACCGAAAGGTAATTGCCGGGACGGACGGTATCGGTAACAACCGCCGGAACTGTCTCTGTGGCGGCGGTGGAGACGGTGACGATTTCCTCCCGGGATGAGTCCGCGGCAACTTCTCCGGCATCTTTTGTCAGGGTAACTAAGGCAAGTGTGTCATCAGCCGTCTCCTGTGTGGCAGTTCGCGGGCTATGCGGGATGAAGATTCCCTCCTCCATCACTTCAACGCCGGAGGGGAGCCCGAAGTTCGTATAACGGTATGCCACATAACCGGCCATCAGGCCGAACAGGCATGCGGCGATAGCGGTGACCACCAGCGTAAGGGTGGTATGCCCCACTCGTTTGATGGTGACGCGGCTCTCAGGCTCAAGCCTGACAGCGAGCGGAGAATCATAGCCTTGGTCATGGTTGCCCCCTGTAAAATGGCGGGGAGGCATCGCCTCCTCTTCCTTATCGGTCCCCACCGGCTCCTCTTTCTTTTTTGAGGAGAATTTGGGAGGAAGTGGAGGCGGCAAAATTGTCTTTGGCGCCTCGGGGGCGGGAGTCTCTACAATGGGAGGGACGGGAGGTTTGGGAGAGATGGGAATTTTGGGAGTATTGGGAGACTCTTCAACGGAGGGCACTTCTGCAGGAGAGTCTTCAAGGGGGGATTCCTCAACCGGAGATTCTTCAACCGGAGATTCTTCAACGGAAGGCCGGGCGGCTACTGGTTCCGGAACCGGGATTGGTTCGGGCTCCGGCTCTGTCACTGGCTGAACCGGGAAGGAGAATTCAAGCTCCTCATCAGTCAGGGAATCGGCAAGCTCCACCGAGTCGAACATAGCGAACGGCTCATTGACGGTAGCCGCCAATGATGCCTCAGGTGCGAAATCCACAAGTGGGGAACCATCCACGTCGGAGGTGACCTTGAATGTACCGAGGCCATCAATCCTCACAATACCGTCGGCTGTCAGGCCTTGGGTCACAACGACCGAGAATTCCTTCAGGAAAGCCCCGGCGACATCGTCGCCACATTTCACCTTGGACGCAAGCCTGGTGATGATTTCAGGCATCGACAGAGTCTGCGCACTCATTTGCGTGGGCCCTCCGAAATCCCGTTCTTCAATCTACCGCCAGGGGTGAACTCCAATTCTATGGCCGGAGGGAGAAGCACACGCCGCCCTGTGGATAGGTCTCTCACCACAGTCTCGTCGCGCTTGACCCCCTGGAAGGAGCCAAGCGACGGGAGGGCCATACGGTTGAGTCCACCACACTCCTCACCTATCACCTCGACAAACCCACACAGCAGTTTTTCCGCCGTGGAGGTCTCAAGGTTAAGGCGCTGAGCCATTATATTAATAAATTGTCTGCTGTCCAATGTGTAAAGAATTTTGGCAAAGTTAATAAAATTCCACCAAAAAACCGCGCCGACTCCAAAAAGAATCGGCGCGGAAAATATCTCTGGATAATCAGTCAGTCATCAGATGACGCCCTGTTCCATCATGGCGTTGGCAACCTTCATGAAGCCGGCGATGTTGGCACCCTTCATATAGTTTAGGTAACCATCCTCCTGCATACCATATTTGAGGCACTGCTCGTGGATGGCGGCCATAATCTGGTGGAGCTTGGCATCAACCTCTTCGGCAGTCCACTGGAGATGTTCAGCATCCTGGGTCATCTCAAGACCGGAGCAAGCCACACCGCCTGCGTTGACAGCCTTGCCGGGAGCGTAGTTGATATGGTTCTCGATGAAGCAGTCGATAGCCTCGGGGGTGCAACCCATGTTGGAGACCTCTGCGACAAGCTTCACGCCATTGGCAACCATCTGCTTGGCATCCTCGCCATTGACCTCGTTCTGAGTGGCGCAGGGAAGGGCGATGTCAACCTTCTGCTCCCAAGGCTTCTTGCCGGGGAAGAAAGTGGAGTTGGGATATTTCTCGGCATAAGGAGCAACGATGTCGTTGCCGGAAGCACGAAGTTCAAGCATGTATTCGATCTTGTCGCCGCTGACACCGTCGGGATCATAGATGTAGCCGTCAGGACCGGAGATGGTGACAACCTTGGCGCCGAGTTCGGTAGCCTTTGTCGCAGCTCCCCATGCCACATTTCCGAAACCGGAGATGGCCACGGTCTTACCCTTGAGGTCTTCATTCTTCAGGGCCAGCATGTTCTGTACGAAGTAGAGGGCACCGAAACCTGTGGCCTCGGGACGGAGACGTGAACCGCCGAAGTCGAAGCCCTTGCCGGTGAATGTTCCGGTATGCTCGTCTACGAGTTTCTTGTACATTCCATACATATAGCCTACCTCGCGGCCACCGACACCTATATCACCGGCGGGAACGTCGCGGTCGGGTCCAAGGTTCTTCCACAGACCGAGGATGAAGGCCTGACAGAAACGCATGATTTCGCGGTCGCTCTTGCCTCGGGGAGAGAAGTCGGAACCACCTTTCGCGCCACCCATCGGGAGAGTGGTGAGGGCGTTCTTGAAAGTCTGCTCGAAGCCGAGGAATTTCAGAATCGAGAGGTTGACAGACGCATGGAAACGGATACCGCCCTTGTACGGGCCAATGGCATTGTTGAACTGAACGCGGTAACCGATGTTGTTCTGAACCTCACCCTTGTCGTCGAGCCAGGTCACACGGAAAGTGACAATCTTGTCAGGTTCCACCATGCGCTCGATGATTTTGTTGCGTTCAAACTCGGGATGCTGGTTGTAAACATCAACTACCGACATGAGAACCTCGCGGACAGCTTGCAGGTACTCTTTCTCACCCGGATGCTTTGCCTCCAGGGCGTTCATGATATTGTTTATATCCATAACGTATGTATGAATTGGTTGAACTTTCTGTTTATTTTTACTCAAGTATAATATTTTATGCTATAAAGCATCTTTTTACAGCAGTCTTTAAGGCGATTGGCCATTATCGACTAACACCACCGCAAATATAGCACTTAAAAATTGAATATAGCAAGAAAAAACTGAAATATTTTTCACCTTTTTTCCGACCCCATTTTCCACCTCCGGAGCGTTTTTCCATTATTTTGGCAAGATGTTTGCATTATTGTTTGTTATATTTGCAAAAACTTTACCCGCTGAATGAAAAAAGACCTCTTTGCCGAGATTAAAGACAACGTGAAAAAATGTGTGGCACAGTCGCGTCTGCGCGAAGCTTTCGGGCTTGCCAGATCACTCTCCGAAGGCAACATGGCCTGGGAGATTTCCGACTCCCTCAACGAGGCTGAACAGTCTTACAGGAGATTGCTCTCATATGCCGTGTCGGGAGCCGAAGACCCCGCCCGCGATGAGATGACAGCGGAAATCGGTGAGACCATATTGACCATAACCGACCGCCTTGAGCGCAACAACACCGCCAAGGATGAGCCTACATTATATTACAACAACCTCCGCTACCTGCGGGCGAATCCTTCCGAGACGATTCCGGGATTGCTTGACAAGTACCGCAAGGATTGCTCGGAACAATCGCTGCTCGACCTTGTGGCCTCCGGCACACATTCCGCCAAGTTCCACTCGACCACATCCGAAAGAGAATTGCTTGAGCGGAAGATTTTCAACATAATATGGGTGACATTCCCCTTGACACGAGGTGACTCCGAGGCCATCGGTTCCACCCTCGGGTCGAAAGTGCTGCCCGAGTATGCCGTGGCTCTTTTCACCTGGGCGCTTGTCCTGGGAGGAATGGAATTTTACGATCCCCGCAGGCTGGAACTGCTGTGTGACCTCTACACAGACGGTAGCAGCCAGGTGTCGGCGGTGGCCCTTCTCGGGTTGCTCATTGTGATGCACCGCTGGCGCGACCGCAAGTTCCCCCGCAGGCTGCGCGACAGGTTCGCGGCTGTCAGGGAACTGCCATCCTGGCCTTCTGACGTGAAGACCGCCTACATGGAGCTGACACGCACCCGCGACACAGACCGCATATCCGCCAAAATCCGCGACGAGATAGTGCCGGAGATGATGAAACTGCGACCTGAGTTCGAACGCAAGCTCTCCACCGCCGAGACGGTCAATCCCGAGGAGATGGAGGAAAATCCCGAATGGCAGGAGATGCTTGACAAATCCGGTCTCGCCGACCGGCTGAAAGAGATGAGCGAGATACAGGAGGAGGGTGGTGACATTATGATGGGTACCTTCTCTCAGCTCAAGCAGTTCCCCTTCTTCAATGAAATAGCCAACTGGTTCGTGCCGTTCCATTGCGAGCGGAGC
>ULRB01029767.1_pt1 | contig 12662 bp, 13 predicted proteins | sample 1955051 | NCBI WGS metagenome assembly ULRB01 (sample SAMEA4835671, study PRJEB28245) | human gut metagenome | biome: gut microbiome; material: fecal sample | place: Denmark | collected 2008 | reverse complement strand
TCAGCCGCCGCCACTATTTTTTGTCAAAAGATTAGAATGAAATTATATTATATTTGAGCTCCATCTAAAAGTAATTTAATTGCTCGCCTAACACCTTTATATCTTTCTCCGCTAACTTCTTTATTTAATCTTTTAATCAGCATATCAATAGAAATATCGTCCTCATTTCTTTGCTCCAATATTTCTATGCACTTTTCTACAACTTCGGCCGGAGGATTGATCGTTCCTCTTTCATATTTAGACAATACCGGCTGAGACCGTCCTAGTTTTTGTGCAAATTCTGCTTGGCTAAGATTACCCCTGGCATCTCGAATTATTTCAAAAATTTTTTTCATTTTATCTCATTTTATTCTTTACACGATTAATTTTATAATATAATATTCACAATATGAATTAACAGTCAAGACTTTTTTGAGGATTTTTTTATGATAAAGATGGTTGAGTTATTTTGTGGGGCAGGTCTTATTGGTGAGGGTTTTCATCAAGCTGGCTTTGATGCTATTTACGCAGCGGACTTAGATAAAGATGCAATCACTTCTTATAATCAGAATCTTTCAAATAAAGTTGGGGTGGTAAGCAATGTCGGCATAGTTCGGACAGATTTAAAATGTGATGTCATTCTTGCAGGGCCACCATGTCAAGGTTTTAGCACTTTGGGAAAAAGAGATAAAAAAGATGAACGCAACAAATTGTCTTTGTTGCTATTAGATTGGGCAAAATCTACCTGTGCTAAAGTTATTGTTATAGAAAATGTTCCTCAATTCCTGAATTCTGAATATCATAAAACATTAGTAAAAGAATTTAAGAAAATGGGGTATGAATATACATCATGGGTTCTAAATGCCAGTGAGTTTAATACCCCTCAAAACAGGAAAAGAAGTTTTACTATATTTTCATTGATAGGTCTTCCCGAACAGCCTATAACATCGACAAAAAAAATTACAGTTAAGGAAGCATTTAAAGGATTAAATTTAGTCGCCGATGCTGATGGTATGCATTCAGTTCCTCAACCGACGGCTCTTGCCTTGGAAAGAATAAAAGCTGTTCCTAGGGATGGAAGTAAAATAGATTTAATGGAAAAATTTCCACATCTTTGCCCAAAATCTTGGTTTAAAATGGGACATCAGGCAGTTGATGTTTGGGGACGAATGCATTGGAATAAGCCATCAAATACCATACGTTGCTCTTTTCAGCGACCATCCAAAGGCAGATATCTTCATCCAACAGAAAACAGATGCATAACTTTACGCGAAGGAGCTCGTTTACAGGGGATTCCTGATCATTGGAATTTTCATGGAAGTAAAACATCTATCGCTCGACAAATTGGAAACGGTGTTCCCATACCTTTAGCAAAGGCTGTTGGAGAATCCATTGTCAAACTTTTTAACTAATCTTATTTTTCACTAAAGATATAGGAAAAGCTAAAATAAATATGTTTTAGCTTTTCTTTTTTATACAATTCGCTCATTTTTCTGTTGTAAATTCATCATTACTAATGACAATTATAAAAAAGAATTTTACCATATAAAATATTAACTGCACAAATTGGAGCTCCTCATGACAGAGAAACCAGAAATCTTTACAATGAGCATTCACACAGGAATGTTGGAATCTCTCGGTATTAATATGTATACAACAATAGGCAAAAGTCTGGTTGAATTTATAGCTAATGGTTTTGATGCAGAGGCTACACTAGTTAAGCTGACAATACCTTTTGATAAAATTGAAGAGGAACGCCAAAAGATATTAAAGAACAGGAAACAACAGAATAGCTCATTTTCTCTTGAAAACACTCTTCCTGAGAGTATTGAAATTACCATTGAAGACAATGGCCATGGTATGACAGCCAATGATATTGTAAAGAAATTTCTTTCAGTAAACCGTAACCGCCGAAAAGAGGATGGTTCAGATCGCTCTGAAAATGGCTTACGAAAAGTTATGGGCCGGAAAGGATTGGGAAAATTAGCTGGATTTGGAGTTGCTGAGCAAGTTATTGTTTATACAAAAAGAAAAGGCGAAACTTATTCTACAAAGTTTGTAATGGATTTTAAAACCATTGAAACTCAAACTTCAATTAATGATGTCAAATTTATCCCTGAATATGTTGATGGCTTGGATGCTGATACACATCAAACAATTATTACCTTGAAAAAACTTCGCTGCGATTCTTTCAAATCAAAAAAAGAAAGCATTTCCGAAACGTTAGCACAAAATTTTTATATAACTGGAAATGATTTCAAAATTTTACTAAATGGAGAAGAAATTGCAGAACCTGATATTGATTATGAATTTACCTATCCAAATGATCCTAATGAATTAGACGAAAATGGGTTTGGCACATGGCCTGTTAAAGTTTATGATGGTTTCGAATACCCTATTCTTTATAACGTAAAATTCCGGGCTAGAGCCAATGATTCAAAAGATGGAAAAATTCGTGGTAGCATGCCTGCGTATATGAGGGGAGCTCGGGTATATTGTAATCAGCGACTGGCTGCAGGTCCTTCTTTATTTAATCTAGAAACAGGGATGCATAATTTTCATTCCCAAAGTTATATGGAATGCGTTATTCATGCGGATGTTTTGGATCAACAAGAAGCAGATTTGATTGGAACTAACAGATCAGGTCTAAAGACAGATAACGAAATTATTGATGCATTTGTAAATGCCGCAACAGAAATTATGAAAAAAGCACTTTTTGAACATTCTAAATTCAGAGATGCTAAGGTAAATCAGGAACTAGAAGAAAATACATTTGGTAAAGTATTTTCTGCTTCATTAAAAGCCATTCCTATAAAGATGCGTGATCCGGCTAAAAAATTATTAAGAAGTATTGGGGTGCAATACGGTGTCGGTTCGGAGGAGTTTAACAATATAGCACCATTAGTGCTTGATTCTATAAATGCCGGAGAGGTTCTCATTAAATTAATTGAGCTTGGAACTCATCCCAAAGAATTAAAAATCATAGCTCAACATCTTACTGATTTAGCATCGATAGAACAAACGGACGTTCTTAAAGTCTATAGAGGCAGAAAAAATGCCATTGATGCTCTTATTAAATTAACTCAGGAAGGAGAAGATCAGTGGATAAAAGGAAAAAGAACCGAAAATGAGCTACAAAAATTATTTAAAGAAAATCCTTGGCTAATAAAGGTTGAATTTTCTCGGTGTTTAACTAGTGATGAGGATTTTACAAAAGTTATTTCGAAATTAGCAAGAGAATTAAAAATCGACAAATTTAGTCATCTTGATACAGATCAAGAACGTAGGCCTGATTTAGTGTTTTTAATGTCTGATACAGTATGTCCTAATGTCGTTACTGTTGTTGAACTAAAATCGCCCAATATTCCCTTAGAAAGTAAACATTTAGATCAACTTAAAGACTATATGAGTTCTATTGAGGGATGGCTTGCTACTGAATTTCCAAATGGAGATTTTAAAGTTAATGGAATTCTTATCGGAGCTATGCCTGATAAAAATACACAGGCACGTGCTCAAACTAGATTGCTCTACGATATAAATAATAACAATGGAAATAAATGGAGTGTTTTTGGCTTGCATGCTTTGTTAGAAAAAACGAGAAGAGAACATGTGGACATTATAGAGGCCATAGAAAAGCTACAAAAGGATGAAGAAAGAGAAGAAATACAAAATAATGTTGCATAATAGATAAGATTTCTATTTTATTCTTGACGTGTTAAAAAAATATTTTAGAATTTAGATAAGTTCGAGATATGAGAAAAGTGCTTCTAGTGAAAAATCGGTTGATTCGCAGAAGTCCGTTCCTTCCTCAAAGCGTTTATACGCAAAAGTTTGCGGCGGGTTAGACCAGTTCGCGATGACAGGAAAGCGCATCACCAATGAAAAAAATCTCCGTAGAAATACGGAGATTTTTTGTATTATCTTTTAGGGAAAATTGCTTAACTTTCGGGTCGGACTATTTAAAATATGCGTTGGCCTTTGTATAGGAAAAGTCTGTATTCAGCAATTCCTTTATTTTTCCTGAACTCAGCGCATTTGACTGTTGGATAATTCGGTCAAAAATATAACGGACTAACGAAGAACCGATACTTAACCGACGAACGCCGAGTTTTCTAAGCTGGGCAAAATCGTTGAACTTTCCGTTCAAAATAATGTTTAACGGAGCTTTAATCCCGACGACAAGCCGTCGGATCGTATTTTCATCAACAGCTCCGGGAACAAAAACACAGTCTGCTCCGGCCTCGGCAAAAGCATTGCCTCGTTCGCAGGCTGTTTGCAGCTTTGTTTCCTCATTGCCAATATTCAGCCAGTAAGCACAGCTTCTGGCATTGATAACAAAATCTATATCCAACTCGGCTTTTAATTCCGTCAGAGCTTTGATTTTAGCCAGTTGGAATTCTAAAGGAGCCAGAGAGCCGTCCGGTTGACCGTCTTCAATATTAAAACCGACAACTCCGGCGAGCAACATTTTGCGGGCATTGTCTTTAACTTCATCGGCAGTTTCGCCGTAACCGCGTTCAAAATCGACCGAAAGCGGAACATTCAGCCGCCGGGACATTCGCTCGACAATCCACAGATAATCATCAAAGGAAACCTTTTCGCTGTCAGGACAGCCCTGAGCATAGGCGATTCCGGCGCTTGACGTGGCTACTGCGGCAAAACCCTGCTTTTCAAAAACATACGCACTGCCGACATCCCATGCGTTAGGCAGGATAAACATACCGGGCTGCCTGTGCATGGCAGAAAATTTGCGGGCTTTTTCTTTTTGCTGTTCTGAAATAGCCATTTTTTATCTCCTATGTATTATAAAGCAGTTCCTTTTTGCGGCCGGAATAACCGCGACATGTCAACGCCTTCATGTTTGAGAAGTTTTATTTTAACATCCAAGCCCCCGGCATATCCCGTCAAGCTGCCGTTAGTTCCGACAACCCGATGACAGGGAATGATGATGGAAATCGGATTATGTCCGACCGCGCCGCCGACGGCCTGTGCGGACATGGATTTCTTACCTGTCCGGGAAGCGATCATTTGGGCGATGCGGCCGTAAGTCATCACCTGTCCCAAAGGAATTTCACATAATATTTTCCAGACCATCTGCCGAAAGGTTCCACCCTGAGGCGCCAAGGGCAAATCGGATATAAGCGGTGTGTCGCCTTTAAAATATCTGTCCAACCATGCTTTGGTTTTGATGAAGACCGGCAAATCATCCTTCTCCTGAATGTCATCGGGGGCCGTATCTGCATAGTATTTCTGTTTTTCAATCCAAAGGCCGGTCAGGCTGGTTCCGTCACTGGCCAACAACAGTCTGCCGACCGGGGAATTGTAATATGAAGAATAAAACATAAGAAAACTCCTTTTATAACGTATTCCATAAATTGATTGTGGCATAACTGCCCCAGGGGTGCCATTTTTCCTTTAAGCGCGCAATTTCTTTCGGCGTTAACGGCGCGAGGGCTTTTTTGACACCGTAATCCGTATCAAGGAAGGCATCCGGCCAGCTTAAAGCTCGCATAACCAGATACTGCGCTGTCCACGGGCCAACACCGGGCAATGCCTGTAATTTTTTGATTTCATTTTCCGGAGTTGCGCAGAAAGTCAAATCTATGCTGCCATCCAACAAGACTTCGGCAAGCTTTTTAATGGCTTTTGCCCGCATTCCGGTAATGCCCAGCTTTCCCAAGACATCTTCCACAGGTTCTTTAAGCGCTGTAATTTGCTCAGGAAGTGGAAAGATATGCGTCAAGCCGTCTATATCGCTTTGCAAAGGCGTTCCCAATGCTTTGATAAAACGAGCGGTCAGTGTTTGCGCGGCTTTTATGCTGACCTGTTGTCCGAGAATTGTTCTGACCGACATTTCAAAAACGTTAAAACACCCAGGCAAACGCGTTCCTAAAACGCAGGAACCGGTCTTAACCTCGTTCATTGTTTTTAACGCGTCATAAATTGCCTGCGGATCACAGTATAAGTCAAACATGGCGCGAACCCGTGACAGGACTTGCGGCAAAACCGGAAGCAAAGACGGAGAAACATCAACGGTTAACCGGTTCTTTTCCGGGAGGTGTCCGACCTTAATCCAACCGCAGACATTTTTGTTATCGGCAGATTTCAGGCAGACGGTTCGTTGATATTCATTATTTTGAATAACCTCGACGCCGGCAATGGCCCGTTGTGCAAAAAAGGTCAGCAATTTCTCCCACAGAAACGGCGGGCGGTATCCCAAAGCAACGCGAATCATATCCGCTTGTTTTGGGGTGGCCGGGAGTTGCCGCCGCAGGTCGGACGGCGTCATGTGATATTTTTCCCTGAAAAGTGCATTAAACCGGCGCAGGCTGCCAAAACCCGCAGCCATAGCCGTATTAAGAACAGACAAGTTTGAACTCGTCAGCAGGTTTTTGGCCAAAAGCAAACGGCAGGTTTGCAGATATTGCACTGGTGAAACATGAAATTCGGCGGCAAAAGCCCGTCGCAAATGACGATCGGAACAGCCTAAGCTTCGGGCTATTTCGGAGACACTTGCTTCATCGGCGCAGTTTTCCTCTATTTTTCTGGCTGCTTTATAAGCCAGATTGGCCGAAGCGTCCACCGGTGCCATTCCCGGCGCAAGTTCAGGGCGGCACAACAGGCAGGGACGAAAACCGGCTTGTTCGGCTTGAGCCGCGGAAGCATAAAAAGTACAGTTTTCCGGTCTGGGAAGCCGAGCCTTGCAAACCGGGCGGCAGTAAACGCCTGTTGACTTTACGCCGACAAAAAAACGACCGTCAAACCGGGCGTCTTTTCGCTTAAAGGCTTCATACCATATAGGGTTATGTTCGTCGCACATTTTACCTGATCGTTGTTATATTGTGTTTAGATATTTTTTATATGATATATTTTATAAAATCCAGTCGTTTTCGGACATGGATATTTTTTAACGGTAAACAGTGTGGTTTTATTTTCCGCGCTACGTCATCAGCAGCTTGCAAATGAACTATTTTTCATCGGCTTTTTAACTATCTCCATAAAAAATCATATCTCCGTTAAACTTGCGCTTGCAAGTTGCGGAAACATAGGCTAGACTGGCGGTGTTTGGTTGTTGGAGATCTGCAAACTCCATTGCCAGGAAAACAAATCCAAGCGGAAAGGATATATTCCGTCAGCCTTTGAAAGGCATATATCTCGACTTGATGTAAGGTCGGGATGCTTCCGACTATACAACAGACGTAATGTCGGAGGTTTTGCCTTACGATATTATGTTAAAGGTCAGAGGATCATTTTCTTGGATTAATGATTTTGCAGACATACCCGACCACCTTTCAGGTGGTCTTTTTTTGAAAGGAAATGTCGTGCAAGAGCTGTTAGATTTTATTTCCAAAGAATGTCAGATAAAACTGGGCGAAAACCTGCACTGGGCCAGGAGAGAACAACTGCTGGGCATTGAAGACGCCGCGGGAAAAGCCGGATGCAGCGTGGAAGACATTGACGCGCTGGAAACCGGACGCAAAGGGCTTGACCTGACGCTGGTTTGCAAGCTGTTGCGGCTTTATAAGGAAAGGCTGTACATTAACGTGGAGAGTTACAATGACTGATATGCCGATTTATCATGCCAGCGAACTTAATCCGGACACATGCCTCGAAATTGCCATGTTTCTTTTTGCAACCCGGCGAAACAGCGGACTGACAATTACGGAAGCGGCGGTGCGTACCGGCCTGTCCGTTAAAGATGTGGACGAATTGGAAACGCAAGCCGGGCAATATGATTTTGCAAAAATCGCGAAGCTGTTGGATTTATACAGGAAAAAGCTGCCGATGTCGGCAACGGGTTTGAAACGAATGCCCCAAACGCCGGCAGAGAGATATTTTGAGGGTTAAAAGAAAAGCCTCGTTGCTTTTGGGCAACGGGGCTAAAGCTTAACAAAAAGCAAAAGCCTTGTCTGCAAAAATGCAGCAAGGCTTTTACTTTGACAGAATTTAATAATTCTGATTAAACGGATGCGTGGGATCTCCCGGGTTATAATCCTGCGGTTCTCCCTTAATACCCAGTTTTCTGGTAACCCAAAGAACCGGATCAACAACAACGGTTCCCACTAGACCAACGCCTATGCACCATCCACGTTCCAAACCAGACATGTCATTTCCGGTCAGCCCTTCTTTGAGAATATCAAAGCAGTAGCCTCCTTCATCATCGTCATGTTTTCCCATACCATTCAATTTTAGGGGTTAGACAATCAAATTATATAATAGAGATAATCATTTACAAATACATAAAATTTTATCTCTAAAATATACATTTGTCCGCATAAGTCAACAGGAAACGCCGAAAGCAAGACGCGACACAGCCGCCCTGCCCTGTGTGGGGCGGCCGTCCGAAACCGTTTATTTCAGATTGTTTTTAAAGAACGTTTCAATTTTATCAAACGGGATAATATCCGTCCGGTCGTACAAATCCGTATGATTTGCATTTGGAATAATCATCAGTTCCTTATTGTCGCCTTTCAGCTTTTTATACGCGTCTTCGCTGAAGTAGCGGCTGTGCGCCTTTTCGCCGTGAATCATCAAAACAGCGCTTCTGATTTCGTCGCTGTAAGACAAAATCGGCATATTGATAAAGGACAGCGCATAAGTCATATTCCAGCCGGTATTGGAGTTTTTGGAACGTTTGTGATAACCGCGCGGCGTTTTGTAATAATCATAATAGTCCCTGACAAACTGCGGTTCGTCTCCGGTCAGTTTGTCCGGCAGGCCGGCCTCGGCCGCATAAGTTCCGTTTTTAAAATCTTCGGTACGCTGCGCATTGAGTTTCCGTTTCAATTCATAACGCTCGTTTTCGCCCATCGCATCGAAATAACCGTTGGCATTCACTCTGCTCATGTCATACATGGTTGATGTAACCGTCGCCTTGATTCTGGTATCCATCGCCGCGGCATTCAGGGCAAAGCCGCCAAATCCGCAAATGCCGATAATGCCGATTTTGTCGGCATCGACATCCGGCCGATTGCTCAGGTAGTCGACCGCGGCACTGAAATCTTCGGTATTTATGTCCGGAGAAGCCACCAGACGCGGTTCTCCGCCGCTCTCGCCCGTATATGAAGCGTCAAAGGCCAGCGTGATAAAACCGCGTTCGGCCATCGTCTGGGCATACAGCCCCGAGGACTGTTCCTTTACGGCGCCAAAAGGACCGGAAACAGCTATCGCCGGAAGTTTCTCCGCCTTTTTGCCTTTCGGCAAATATAAATCTCCAACTAAAGTTATACCATAACGGTTTTTAAAACTCACTTTCTGAACGTCAACTTTTTCGCTTTTGGCAAAAACCTTATCCCAATTTTGTTCTGTATTTTGTTCTGTCATCTCTGCTCCTTCGGCTGCCGAGGTTAAAACAAGAAGTCCGCACAAGGCCGACAAAACCGGCCTCATAAAACTCGCTGCAAAAAATTTCATCTTTTTCGTCTCCTGTCAGATTAAGATATAGTATTTGTTTTCGTCAACTGACAGAGCCAGCATAATTTTTAGAGTATACTCCAGGTCAAATCATTTCGTCAGTTATAAACATTTTTGTTTGCAGGATGAAAAAAGGCCATTTGTTTTCTTAACGATAATTTAAATGATTAAGCGGTATTTTTTAAAAAAAGCGGAGTAGTGTGTAATGTTTGACAATATTATGTTTGATGAAGAAATTCTGTTTACCTACATCGGCTATGCGGCCGGTCTGGCAACGATTCTGACTTTTGCCATTCAGATTTTGCGGATTATCGAAACCAAAAACGTCACCAACCTGTCCAGCTACATGTACATCATCTACAGTCTGGGGCTGGTCTGCTGGTTTGCCTACGGCGTTTACATCGATTCCTATATTCTTCTCTTTTCAAACCTGATTACGTTTTTCTGTACATTTATCATTCTTATCCTCATCATATATTATGACGCGGAGGACAAGATTGAAAGAGAGCGCCGGGACGACATCACAACGGTTTACAACCGCAAATATTTTGAGCAGGCCGTTCCTGAAAAAATTGCGCAGGCTCTGGTCGCCAAACAGAATTTTGCCCTTGTCATGCTGAAAGTCGACAATCTGGCCGAGTTTCGTCAGAAATACGGCGACAAGACGGCGGACAAAGCGCTCAAGCAGGTCGGCGGCGCCTTGGAAAAAGACTTGCGCGGAACCGACATGGTCGCTCGGTATGACAATGAAAAGTTTGTTATCTTTCTTGCCAATTCCGATGAAAAAGGCACCAAAACCGTCGCCGGACGTCTGAGCGAAAACATTAAAAAACTTTCGGTAAAAATCAACCGGAAACAAAATCTTGACCTTACGGTCAGCATGGGCGCCTGTTCTTCCAAACACGCCAAAGCGCTGACCGATTTAATCAGCGGCGCAAACAAGGCTCTGGACAACATTCCGCCGCGGAGCAAAATAAAAATCCAGTTCTGCAAGAACAAATAGCGACAAGGCCCGGCAAACGGGCCTTGATTTTTGTTTATTTGTGAAAAAAGGCTTGACTTAAAAGCTTTCTCAAAGCTTATACTGTAGAAAAACAACCGCCGAGAAAAGAATGTCCGAAGCAAAAAAAACATATCTGAGCAAAATCCAGCTTAAAGCGGAACTTGACCGTTGTCTGAACTGCAAAAACCAGCCCTGTATGCATGCCTGTCCGGTCAACTGCAATCCTCAGGAGTTTATTAACCACGCCAAGCAGGGCGCTTACGGCGAAGCGGTCAAGACCATTACCCGCACCAATCCGATGGGGCAAACCTGCGGCCTTATCTGTCCGGACAAATTCTGCATGCAGGCCTGCACGCGCAGCCGCATTGACTTTGCCGTCAACATTCCCAAAGTGCAGGCGACAATTCTGGAAAACTTTCGCAATGACGGCGAAGACTATTCGCAAACAAAGCCCAAAGGCAAAAACGTTGCCGTCATCGGCGCCGGTCCGGCGGGAATTGCCGCCGCCTCGCTGCTGGCAAAATCAGGATACGAAGTTAACATCTTTGAAGCGGGGAATCAGATCGGTGGCGCGTTGAACATGATCCCCGACGCCAGACTGCCGCATGACGTTATCGAAAAAGACTGGAAGTTTATCAGCAATACGCCGCTGATAAGGCTGCACCTGAACGCCCGGGTCGGCGACGTCCGTCCGCTGCTGATGCAGTATGACGGCGTTATTATCGCGACCGGAGAACCGAATACGGCGCAATTGAACATTGAGGGCGAAGAACTCTGCCTGTCGCATATGGAATATCTGCATCATCCCGAAAGATATGCCACAAGCGGCCGGGTTGCCGTCATCGGCGGCGGCAACGTCGCGGCAGACTGCGCTTTTACGGCGGCACAAAACGGCGCCGAACAGGTAGAAATGTTTGTCCGGCGAAGACTGTCGGACATGAAGATATCAAAAACAGAATATCTGGAGCTGCTTTATCATCAGATTAACATTTCGCCGCTGTGCAGTCCCGAAAAAATCGAAAAACGTGATGACGGCCTGCTTTTACAGACACACCGCAACCGTTATGACAACGGCAAAACGGACCCTCTGCCCGACTCATCGGTCAGACTGCCGGGTTTTGCTCTGATTATCAAAGCGGTCGGAAGCTATGCCGACGACAAAATCGAAGACGAGCGGATTATCTATGCGGGCGATTGCAAAACCGGCGGCTCGACGATTGTCGAAGCGATAGCCTCGGGCCGGACGGCAGCGGCAATGCTGGCCGAAAAGCTCGGCTGAGCGGTACAATCAATAACAAAACGGCCCATGGTTACGGCAAAGCCCTTGAAAAAGAAATTTATGCCGCGGGACGGAAGATGATTATGGACAGTCTGACCGCGCAGAGGCCGTAAGCTGACAAAATCTGTTTACTATTCGGCCGTTTGTGTTATTTGTATAGAAGACACCGTTTATACAAGGAACCGATTATGAAAAAAATTCTGACGACCGCGTCTTTGACGCTTCTGCTTGCTTCCTGCGCAACGCTCATCAGCGGAAGCAGGCAGGATATTTCCTTTGACTCCAATGAAAAACATACCCGGATTTTCATTGACGGCAAAGAAGTCTGCCAAACCCCCTGTATTGTGAAAATCGACCGGGAAAATTCACAGGTTATGGTACAGGCGCGCAAGGACGGTTTTGAAGACAAGACAATTTTCATCAACAAAGGCCCCAATCCGATGACAGCGCTCAACGTCGTAAGCACCGTTTTTTCAACTTTCGGCCTGACGACGGACCTTAGTTCCGGCGGTTTCTGGGAATATTCGCCAAATTCGTTTTATGTAACCATGCAGAAGGAGCCTAAGACGGCCGCCGAAAAGAAACAGCGCGCCTACGAAAACAAAATACGCCATTTTGTCCTGCAGAATTACGGACAGTTGAAAACCGAAGTTTTCAGCAGCGACGGCAATCGCGAATACATTAAGACCCTGGCCGAAATGACCGGCCTGCCGAAAAGCGACGTCATTTTCACGGTTCAGGATACGGACAGCGAAGGAGAATGCGCCGAGAAAATCATTAACGCCTATATTTCAAAATAAGAAAAATCCCGGAACCGTCCGGGATTTTTTTCTTATTGCCGGCTTACTTTACGCCGCGTCCCATTTCATACGCCTCCTGCATGGCCGGGCTCGACTTTATGTCTCCGACCTGCCAGGCGCCGACGCCGTAAACGATGCCTTTTTCCCTTGACCCTTCAAGACAATCGTCGGCAAAAGCCCGAAAACC
>ULRB01018027.1_pt1 | contig 12728 bp, 8 predicted proteins | sample 1955051 | NCBI WGS metagenome assembly ULRB01 (sample SAMEA4835671, study PRJEB28245) | human gut metagenome | biome: gut microbiome; material: fecal sample | place: Denmark | collected 2008 | reverse complement strand
GAACGAGGCGGATTGCTTTGCAAACGCCGAAGTCCAAACACCTGAGGAAAGGGGAAATTTCAATTTAGAGTTCTCCATCCTACACTCTTGTAGAGGAATAACACACACTTGATGAGGGGGACATTGCATTTACCCCCCCCCACACACACTCTTGTAAAGCTCAAAAAAACCACCGGTAACACGGTGGTCTTTCTTAAATCACAATCAGCCAAATTTATCTTGCTTGCTTCATATGGAGTTCTCTCATTCCCTCAACCGAGTCGCAGATTTCTTTCAGGTTGCAATGGGCGCAATCGACAAGCACGTTGTCGAGAATGTGGTTGAACGCAGACAATATTTGCGACGTGTGAGATGAAAACTCTTGCAAGGGAGCAAAATCTATTTGAGCGTCCGCAACGAAAACAACCGTAACGGCCTTGACGGCGTCTTTTGCCAAATACGATTTTATTGTGGTTGCACCCAGTGCTTCGAACGACAACCCTCTCTTGATTGCAGACTTTGCCACCCTGACTTGCTCGCGCTGTTTGATGACGGACGTGCGCATCATATAACCGCTGACGTTTTCCTTGTACTTCGCGTACTCCAAAGATTTTGCAAGATCGAAAATGGCTTGCTCGTCGTCGGATTCGGCATTGACGGAGATAATGACGATCTTTGCGTAGTTGCAATCTTTTTTGACGTCTTTGAGCTCTTTGCCGATAAGTATGGTTTGGTTTTTGATGGGCATATCGTCGGTAAGCACGGTTGCCGCCGTGCAAGGCATATCGCTGCCGCCGAGTTCGAAAGCGGTGTCTTTCATCAAAATAAGTTCGCTTTGCTCGTTCGTAGGCAAAGCCTTACCGCTGTCGTACGGATAGACTTTCGCATCGTTTTTCGCAATGCAATCGAACAGTTTCCTTATGTCTTCGTCAAAAATTCCTATCATTTAAAGTCCTGTTTTTCAGTCGATTATTTGTATGATTATTTGTGCGTATTTTGCAAAATCCGCACTTTATCGTATTATTTGAAGTTGTTTAAGTGCCTCTTTGACGCCCTGAACGACTTTTGAGTTTTCGGGAAGTTCAAACACATTTTCACCTTTAAGGTCGAAGGACGCAAGGTTTTTGTCGTCGCCTATAACCGCCAAAAGTTTCACTCCGTCATAGTCGAGAGCACGCACTGCGTCCTCGTCGGAAACGCGATTGACGATGATGCCGATCTTGTCGTACATGACGAGATCGTCGGCAACTTTCTTGATGGTTTTGCACACGTCCCTACCCTTTTTAGATTGGTCGGTGACAAGAATCAAATGAGTCACCTTTTCCATAACTCTGCGGTTGATTTGTTCGATACCAGCCTCCCCGTCGATAACTACGTAGTCGAATTCTTCGGACAAAATACCGATAACGTCTTTGAGATATGCGTTGATTTTGCAATAGCAACCGGCACTTTCGGGGCGACCTACGGCAATAAAAACGTATCCGTCTTTTTCAACCATAGCGTCAAAAATACGGAAACGCGCCTCGTTGAGCAACTCAATCGCGCCCTTCGCGTTGCCGTCCTCAACATTTTCTATAATGCTTTTTCTTATGTCGTCAATCGTGGACTTGACCTCTACGCCCAAAGCCGTTGAAAGCCCTACTGCCGGGTCTGCATCGATTGCCAAAATACGTTTGTCGGGATATGCTTCCACCAAATTGCGAACGATGTTTGCCGCAAGTGAGGTTTTGCCCACTCCGCCCTTTCCTGCGACTGCGATTATAGTTGCCTTTGCCATAAGTCCTCCTTTGAAACGAGCGCCGTTTCAAAACAATGTATATGGTAGCACTTTGCTTGCTTTTTGTCCATATAATTGCTCACATTTCGGCACCATTTCGGCACTTGAAGCCGTTGAGAGTCCTTTTTCTTTAAATATCTCGTGCCTGTGCCATACGTTCTTTTCCCAACGAAAAAACGCCTGAAAAACGGCGTTTTTTTTGCTAGTTTTTTGTAATTTTTCAATTCGAAACGAATTACGCAATGCGCTCGACGTCGTACGTTCCGCTCTCACGCTCGATCGGATTGATCGTCATATTTTCGTCATTGCAAAGGATTTTGCCGTCTTTGCAATAAATCGAGAATATTTCGCCCTCCTTTGCGCTTGCGACCTTATCCGTATCGAAGGAATCCGCAAGATACAGCGGCAAAATCTCAAGCACGATTTGCGAACAGGTTTTGGTTGCGGAATATGCGGTGTACGTGCTTATTGCGCTTACGTTTTCGCCGTTTTCAACGTTCACGAAGTGAGAGCGCGACGTGCCGTCCTCATAGACGTAGTAACCATCCTCGTCTTTTGAAATCGCATAATCTTTGAGCATAACGACGGATATTTGTTGTTTGTACGCAAGCCTGCCAGCGACGATTGCGCCGTCATCCGTCTTGTCGAACACGTTTGCTTGCAACTCGTCGTGAGCCTCGCTTAAATTGCGTGTGAAGCCGTCATAGCTCGATATAATACCTTTATCGTAGCCGGCATCCGTCATCGTGCTTGCGATATAGTCGATTACAAAAGCGTTTTTCGTCCAGAAAAAGTCGAGATATACGGGGGTGTTTTCGCCAAACGCGTTTTTATACTCGTCCGAAACGACAAGTTTGACGACGTTCCCGTCCAAAAACTCCAATTTTACGTTGTTCTCGTCCGCTATAAGCGAAATAAGCGTGTCGAAATAGGTCTTTACGCTTTCGTTTTTTGTCGGGTCAAACCTTTCAGCATCGTTGTCGTGAATACACGTAAACATCTCTTCATAGTACGCATAAATCGGAGCATAATACAAAAATCTGTTTCCCGCGTCATCGAACGCTTTGAGCGACCGATACAGCAACGCAGGAACCTGCACTTCTTCGTTCGGATGCGTATTGAGATAGAACAAATTGTTCATCCCGTCGACTTCTTCGCTTGCGTAAAAAACTTTGTAGGCGTATTCGCTTGCCTCGGTGTACTTGGACGCTACGCTTTGACGATAGTTTTTGTCTTGATTTTTATCAAAATAATAGGTAAAAACGAACTCCCCTCCACAGTTCTTCGTTGAGGATGTATCTGGGGTTATCGCAAACCACCCTGCCTCAACTCTCAACAAAACAACCATAACAACGGCAAAACAAACAATCGCAAGCACCAAAAACAGCACAAAAAGCACAACTCTCAGCTTGACGTTTTTGTTTGACACTTCGACCTGTTCCACAGGCGGAGGCGTAAGGAGATTTTTATCCTTTGCATATCTTTTCATAATCACCTTTGTTTAAAAAGGTTTAGCTCGTCGCTAAACCTTACGTTTTGTTATCTGAGCGTCAAAAGCAAGAAGAACAGGAACAATAATATTACCGCTCCCAAGAATATAAATCCTGCAATCGAGCCCTTTTTGAATGCTTTGAAGTTCTTTATGTAATTGAACTTCTTGAAGATATACGCCGCGATTATGCCGGGAATAGGCAAGAAGAACGACAGCACCTTAAACCACGAGCTACCCGTATCGTGTACGGGTGTGTCGAGAATGGGCTCGGTTGCCTCAACGGGTTCTTCCGCTTCTTTTTCGGCATATTCGAGAGCTTCTTGCTCGGTCATGAATGACGAAGATTTGAGCGGAACACCCTCTTCCCTTATACGTTTGTACTCTTCGATTTCTTTCTTGTTGCCGAAGATATAGTGATTGTGTCCGATGCACACCATTTCGGGCTTATCTTCACTGTAATCGTGTTGCGAGGGATCGTACACGAAAAGTTTTTTCTTCTTTTCGAGCTTCGGATCGGGGATAGGAATTGCCGAGATAAGAGATCTCGTGTACGGGTGAAGCGGATACGCGAACAATTCTTCCGCTTCTGCGATTTCCACTATTTCGCCCTTGTAAATAACGCCGATTCTATCCGAAATGAAACGGACGATTGACAAGTCGTGCGCTATGAACAGATACGTCGTGCCCCTCTCTCTTTGGAACTTGTTGAGAAGATTCAGCACCTGCGCGCGAATAGACACGTCGAGAGCGGAAATCGGTTCGTCCGCAACGACGAGGGAAGGCTCCATAATCATAGCTCTTGCAAGACCGATACGCTGGCGTTGTCCGCCCGAAAACTCGTGAGGATAACGCGTGAGGTGTTCGGGGAGCAAACCGACTTCTTTTATCATTTGCTCGACTTTTGCAACTCTGTCCGCTTCGTCTTTGAAGAGGTGGAAGTTGTAAAGGCCTTCGGACACGATATAGTCGACGGTCGCGCGCTCGTTGAGAGATGCGGCGGGATCTTGGAACACCATTTGGATGTTCCTGATGACCTGTCTGTCGAGTTTATGCGAAATATTGCCCGAAATGCGCACGCCCTTGTATTGAATCTCGCCCTTTGCGCAAGGGTTGACTCTGATGACTGCGCGTCCGATGGTGGTTTTTCCCGAACCGGATTCGCCGACGAGAGAAAACGTTTCGCCTTTATAGATGTCGAAAGACGCGTTTTTTACTGCCTTGACAGCCTTGTCGCCCTTGCCGAACGTGATGTCGACGTTCTTGACGGACAACAGAATTTCTCTGCCGTTTTCGTCAAGCGGACCTTGTTCAGGGAGAGTATATACTCGATTTTTGTATTGATCGATTCGCGTTTTCCAGCTGTCGCCTACGCCCTTAAAGTATCTTTGGATTTTTCCGCCGATGCCTTTAAACCAGTCGCCGATTGCCTTGCCGGCAGACTTTTTCTCAGTTTTTTCGTCGCTCTCGTCGCAAGATGTTTGCTCCGGGGACGTTTCTTCTACGGCAGTTTCCTGCTCCTCAACGGGTTCGGTTGCAGCATTTTCGATATGCTCTTGCTGCTCCACTGCGAGTTCTTGTTCGACGGGCGTGGAGTTATCCAATGCGGAGGTTTGGATATCGTCGATTATTTTGTCTTTGTCCATCATTCCACCTCCTCGATATTGAATGCTTTGAGCAATCTGCCGTGAATATCTTTGATGATTTCGGGTTTTTCGATTTTAGGCGCTCTGGGGTCGAGAAGCCACGTTTTTGCGAAGTGGGTTTCGGTCACTTGGAACATAGGTGCTTCTTTGAGCGTATCCACCTTCAGACAATATGGATTTCTCGGTGCAAACGGATCGCCGATGATCTTGTTGTAAAGCGACGGCGGCGTACCGGAAATCGAATACAATTCTGTGTTCTTTTCCGCAAGTTGCGGCAGCGACGACAAAAGCGCCCACGTGTACGGATGACGAGGATCGTAAAACACCTCGTCTACCGTTCCGAGTTCGACGATTTGTCCCGCATAAAGCACCGCAACTCTGTCCGCGACGTTTGCGACAACGCCGAGGTCGTGGGTGATGAACACGATCGTGTAGTTAAATTCTTTTTGCAAATCCTTGATAAGTTTGAGGATTTGGGCTTGAATGGTAACGTCAAGAGCGGTTGTAGGCTCGTCGCAAATGAGGATCTTGGGTTGACACGAAAGCGCGATTGCGATGACAATACGCTGACGCATGCCGCCCGAATATTGGAAGGGATAGTCGTCATAGCGGTTTTCCGCATTGGGAATACCCACCTTCTTCATCAATTCGACAGCTTTTCTTCTCGCCTCTGCCTCCGAGCAGTGTTGGTGCTTGATGATGATTGAGGAGATTTGCTTGCCGATTGTTATGATCGGGTTAAGCGACGTCATCGGATCCTGGAAGACGGTTGCGATGCGCGTACCGCGGATCTTTTGCCAGTCCTTTGTGTACTTGATTTTTGCGAGGTTGAGCACGCACACGCCGTGGAGTTGCGTTTCGGTGGTGCCGTCGAGGAACTTGACTCTGAACGCAATCGGATCGAAAATCTGATTGAGTTGCTCGTCGTTTGTGAGGTCGACGCCAAGACGCATAGCCTTACGCAGTGCGAGAATGAGTTTGACAATAAGCTTAAATCTTTCGAGTGCGCCGTATCTTCCGACGGAAAGATAAATTTCCTTGCCTAAAATCTCGTTGCGATGCACGGTATCCTCGGTGATTTCTCCTTGCAAAGCGAGTTTATATTCCTCTTTGAGCTTTGCCATGGTTTCGGCGTAATACTTTGCAAATTCGAGGTCGGCTTTTGCCGCTTGTTTGTGAGCGCGCACGGTTTGAGCGATTGTCTTTTCCAAAGCCTTTATTTTCTTGTCGCAATCGGAGATAATGTCGTTGGTTTCTTTGACCTTATCTCTTTCCTTGCGCGTATTGAGCGTGAGTTTGAGGTTGTACGCCTCGGTGCGGCGGAACTTGAGGTCGTCGATCTCGTCCTGCATTTTCTCATGCTCTTGCTCGCTGAGGGTGAATTTTTCCTTCTTTTCCGCCTTGAGCGCGAGGATTTTTTGATAGATATCCGCGCCGAGTTCGAGTTTTGAGGCTTTGTTGAGCCGCTTCAAAACGACGTCGAGAAGAAATTTGTCGAATTTTGTCGGAGTTGCAACGGTATCCGCAAGCTCGTCGTCGTTGAAGATGAGTTCGCCTTGCGAAATGAAGCCGTTTGAGTCGAGCATACCGGCAAAAGTCTTTGTAAAGACGGATTTGCCCGAACCCGATTCACCGACGATTGCAATGGATTCGTTTTCATAGATATCGAGCGAGATTCCGCGGATTGCGGTGAGGATTCTGCCTCTGACGCGGAATTTGACTTCGAGATCTTTGACGGATAACAAAACTTTTTTATCTTCCATACGTCACCTCACATATGCGTTCTCGGATCGGAAGCGTCACCGAGTTTTTGACCGACCACATAGAGGACGATGGTTATGATTGCCGTCACCGCAACGGGTGCCCAGAATTCAAGCTCTCTGCCGGTAACAAACATCGAAGCGTTGGTCATTTCGATTATTTTTCCGAGTGACATGTCCGACATACCGATTCCGATGTAGGAAAGGAAAACTTCAGACGAAATGTAACTCGGGATTTCGGTTGCCGCGAGCGTAACGATGATCGACGTCATAAACGGCAAAATATTTCTCATTGCGATACGGAAAATCGGCGTGCCTAAGCACTTTGACGCAAGGTTGTATTCCCTGTCGCGAATGATGATGACTTGCGTGCGGATAAAGTAGGCTATGAACAGCCACCCCGTTATCGTCATTGCAAACACAAGCGTCCAGAAACTTGCCGACATAATCATGACCATAACCGAAATAAACAATATTGTCGGGACATTGCCGATGATGTTGTACACTTCGGTCATAAACTTGTCGACTTTCTTGGAGAAGCCCCAGATTGCGCCAACGACGATACCTACCGTCATGTTGATTGCCGCGCAAATGAGAGCAAGGCTTATAGATATTCTCGCACCGAACCAAATGGAGTCGAACATAGGTTCACCGGAGCCGCCCGTACCGAGAATATAGTGGATGCTGAATCCGTACTTGTCAATTGCCTGCGACGGCGTCAAGTGTTGGGATGAAAGATCGTTTATGTTTGCAAACCTATCGTATTCGATACACATAGGATAGATATACGCAAACACAACAACCAACAACAACAGCGCCAAAAGAACAATGTTGAGTTTGTCTCTAAAAAACACTCTGAACACAGACTTCCAATAAGAATATCTGGGCGCGGTGATTTTTTCGGATTCAAGTTTGTTGTTGTCGACCTGAGAGAACAACTCTTCATCCGACATGTTGAATTCCTGAAGGTCTATAACTTTGTTTTCCATATCCTCACCTCGCCTTATCTGAGAATGAAATTCTCGGATCTACCATTGCCATCAATATATCGCCGAGTATAATCGAAATGACAGACAATACCGCATAGAACAGCGTTACGCCGACAATAACGGCGTTGTCGTATTTTCCGATTGCGTCGACAAGCAATCCGCCTGCGCCGGGGACGGTGTACACACGCTCGGTGATAATCGCGCCTGTGAGCGCACCGAGTACACTGCCCGGGATTCCGTGTACAAGCGGAATAATTGCGTTTTTGAGAATGTGTTTGTTGAAAATCTCTCTCTCGCTCAAACCACCCGATCTTGCAAACTTGACATAATCGGAGTTTTGCTGGTCGATCATATATCGTCTTAGCCACTTCATAAGGTTTGCGACCGAAGGAAGCGCAAGAGATATGATAGGCAAGACATACATCGCTTTTGTAGGTTCGGACACGCTGAACGTTGTGGGCAAACCTGCGGATCTGCCTATTGCGGCAAAAATAAAGATATATGCAAGCGACGGCACAGCCATAATGAAAATTATGTACAAAGTGCCGAGTTTATCAAGCAGTTTGTCTTTGTTGCGCGCCATCATAATGCCGAGAGGCACTCCGAGGACATACGCCATGATAACCGACAAAATGCCGATAACAAACGAGAATCCGAGTTTTGAAAATGCGTTTCTGTTCAATACGACTTGCGTATAATCGTCAACAAAATACTTTTGATTAAGTTCGCTTATCGCAAGCGATCCTTTTATGTATGTTGCCGAATGCAAATTGTCGGGAGAAACCTCGGCAATGCCCGTGGGATAATGGACAAGGCCTGCTTTTTGAGAACCTTGTTCGCTTGTCATGGTTTGCGAGATGTCCGTACCCTGATTTATCGAATATGAAACGCCAAGGTTGATTCTGACGATATTTTGATGAATAAACGGAAATTTATTGTCAAAATACACCAAATATTTATGTTTTGTGCCGTTGCCGATAATGGCGGGAGAAAACTTCTTTCCGCCGTATGCGGGATCGTACCAAGTGAAAGAAAGGCCTCTCTCACCGTTTACTTCTTCCGCATAATGTATGGAATCGACTTCAATGATATTTGCAAAGTAGTTCCACAAACGTTTGAGAAGGTGGATGTCTTTGTATGCAAAAAGCCCCGGATTTCCGCCTTTGACATTTACGCCTTTAAGGCGGGAAACCGTATATCCTTGAGATGTATAATAATCGGTGAATTTCTGCGTATATTCCTTTGCAATCGCATTGTCGTCTTTTGCATTGTTTGCAAGGAGTGCCGCCGATGATCTGGTGTCATCGTCTATCTCACCGTTTTTTGCAAGTTCAACAAGATAATCCCCGTACGGAACGTAATCGAGGTATCCATACTGCTCCCACAAACTATACTTGTACATCGTTTTGTCATTTGTACCCAGTCGCGTATAGTTTGGATCCGCAGCCAATACGAGATCCCTGTCCATCAACGAGTAGATGAGCAGCATAACAATCCCCACCACGATTATGACGGAGATGATTCCTCGTATTATTCTTTTTACAAGATATTTTGCCATTGTTTACTCCATGGTTTTTATTACAGCAAGGGATGAGTCACACTCATCCCTTGCCGAATAAATCCCGTCCATGACGCACAAGCGTCATCAACGCAATTCAGTCATTAGAAAATGCCGAGGCACTTTGTCATGTAGCCACCCTCTGTGAGTGTGTCAAGGTAGGACGACGGATCGCCGTAGTCAGGACCCCAACCGGAAACGTCATAGAGATCATAGTTTGCTTGATAGCCATAATCTGTATAGTAACCTGCATTGTACCAGTCGCCGCTTGTTGTTGCGCCGGCAAGGTCAACCGTCACGTACTTACCAAGAGCGTTTGCAAGTGATTTCTTGTAAGAGAACGCTCTGTTGTAGTAGACTTGGTTTGAAATGAATGCCGGCAAATCGAGGTGGATCGGACCTTCTTCAAGGTCAACACCTTGCGCTTTGAGTTCTGCGATAGCAATCTTAAGTTCTGCCATAGCATTTTCGGCATTGTACCAACCATCGAAACCTGCGCTGCTGCCTGCGCCCTCATCTGCAGTCGGATCCCAGACTTTGATCTTCACTTCGTCTGCGTCGATTTGTGCTTGCATGATTGCACCATAGTACGTACCTTTCTTGAACGTTGTGTCTTTGCCGTTGATTGAAACGGTGACATCTTCCGTCAAAGAAACGAAGTTGCCCGGTGTGAAGCTGTTGATGAGCGAAACGGATGCGAGTTCTGCGCCGACCGTTTGTGCATTGTATGAAGTTCTGTCAAGTGCCATTGCAAGCGCTCTGCGGAAGTGAACGTTGCTCAATGCCGCTTTTGTTCTTGCTTGCTCTGCGCTGTCTTTTGCAGTTTGGAGCTTGCCGTCTTGTGCGTTTGCATATGCAGTACGATTGATGTTGACGAATGTACCGAATGCGGTTGCGTCGGTTGCAGTCACATAGTGATATTCATCAAAGTAGGTCTTTTCACCGACTTTATCGGTTTTTGCTTGCGCAACAGAATCCGCATTGAGACCTGCACCGTCAAGAGTACCTGATTTTGTATCATTGTATGCTTTCAAAGTGTCTTTGCCGTCATTGTACTTCCAAGTGATCTTATCAAGATTGATGTTGGCTTTGTTCCAATAGCTTTCGTTCTTGGTGAACACGATTTCGGATTTTGCGGTGTTGGTTGTGACAACGTAAGGTCCGCAATAAGCAATGTTGTCTTGCGTCTTGCCATACTTATAAGCTGTGTCGGACGCATTGAACTCCGAACCGAATTTGCCGCCTTGAGATTCATAGAAGCTTCTGCACAGAGGAGCAAATACGTTGTAACCGAGCATTGTAAGGAAGTAGGATTTTGGCTCGGTAAGAGTGTAAACCACAGTGTGATCATCGGTTGCTTTGACGCCGACTTTGTCAAACGTAACTGCTTTGGCATTGTACTCTGCCGCATTTGCGATAACGCCCTCGACAAGATATTCGAGACCGCCCTTTGCGTCGAGCATGTGTTGGAAACCTGCCACAAAGTCGTCTGCCTTCAATTCAGTAATTTCTTGTCCCTTTGAGTTCACCCATTTAACGCCTTGGCGGAGAGTGAAAGTATAGGTGAGTCCGTCATCGGACACGGTGTAGCTTTCTGCAAGAGCCGGTTGCAATACGTTGAATGCATCGTATTCCATCAAGGAATCATATGTGTTGACGATTGCCTCGGAGTCTGCCGAACGAGAAGTCGCTTGAGCGTCCCAAGTTTGAGGATCGGAAGCATAACCCATGTTGTAGGTTCTTTTCACGCTATAACCATGCTCTGAGAAATAAGCCTTGACAGCCGCTTCATAATCTTGTGCGGTTTTGCCTGCTGCTCTCAAAGTTGACCATTGTTCTTTCAATGCCGTTCTGTCTGCTGCCGTGATGAGTTTGTCGGCAAGAAGCGCATTGTGGAAACGATACATATCGTTGCCCCACAAAACAGAAGAAATGGTGTTGGGAGCGACTTTGCTGATTGCATAGTTACCGCCCTTTGCAGTACCGGGAACGTAAACTGCAGATTCCATCAACTTTGCCTCTGCGAGTGCCATAAGAGCATATCTCTTGCTGGTGTTTTTTGTTTCTGCAACAGCTTTTGCATATGCTGCTTTGAAATCACCGAGTTGCTCTCCGTAGATTTTCGCAGACTCAGCAAGATATTGTTCGAGTCTTTCCGCATCGGGATCGGTTTGATCATTATTGCCGCCTTCTTCTTTCGGGTTGCACGCTGCAAACACGCCAACTGAAAGCACGAGAACCAGAACCATTGCCAAAATCGCAAATATCTTTCTTTGCTTCATTGTTTGTTACCTCCATGTTATATTTATATTTGGTTTGTTGTGTTGTGCCTTTTTTTGATCGGGTGCGGGTGTCCCGCCGTATCGTCATTCCGTCAATATCGAGGAATCCGACGCAGCGAACATGCGGCTTTCGCCTAGATGTTTCGACTTCGCTCAACATGACAAGCGGAGAAACCAAATCGGGCGCGGGTGTCCCGCCGTATCGTCATTGCGAGCCTTGCGTGGCAATCTCCGGGGACGGAAACAAACATCGGTTTGCGCTCCCGCCGGATTCCTACGTCGCTTCACTCCTCTGAATGACAAGTGAGAGCGAACATGCGGCTTTCGTTCGGGCAATTTTAACTTTTTGTCCGCAAAATTGTTTCAACTTTTTTGCGATTTCGCTTGCTTTTGCCCAAGCATTTGTTGTATAGTATCAAGATTTTAATTTTTCTTTAACTTTTTTGATGTTCACATTATAAGTGCAGTTTGCCGATATGTAAACAACTTTTTTTGTTTTTTTGAAAAATTTAATTTTTATGCATAATTGCAGTTTCAATGCCATTTTGTCTTTTCAAAACGCCGCAACCGAGCATATCTCTCTTTTTTATATTGATATATTCCATTACTATACTTATTTAATATACTTTAACTAAATGCGAAAACAATATTTTTAGAAAAATCAGCAAAATTTTCAATTCGAATCCACTCTCCGCAACTATGGTTTGACAGGGGGTTTGATGCAATTTTGGATTGATTTTATGCAAAAATGGTTTAAAATTGCATAAAAATAAAAATTTTTGTATAAGCGATTTTTCAAAAAACTTGACGTTTTTGACAAATCTCGCAAACATTCTCAACTTTATTTGTCAAATTTGTAAGTTTTTTAAACAATCTTTCCCAACCTCGCAACCGTCGGTTGCGCATAGATTTATTAAAATATTAAAATCTCACACGTCTATATGCAAGACAAAATCAACACCGTTTCTTGCTTGCACCGTGTTTATTCTTCCTCTACAAGAGTATCGCGCGTATACCGCCGTTCATCATAATCGGGTGTGGGTGCCCCGCCCTTTCCGTCATTCCGAGCGTAGCGTGGGAATCCAGCCGTCAGGCGCAATCGCAACAGACACATAGGTCTATCATTTAACACTCTAAATACAACTTTCCCCCTTCCTCACGTGTTTTGTTCTTCCTCTACAAGGGGGTGAACGGCGTGTACCCTAAATTAGATGTGCCCCCTCTTTCCCTTTCGGGCTTTTGTTCTTC
>ULRB01054684.1_pt1 | contig 12749 bp, 16 predicted proteins | sample 1955051 | NCBI WGS metagenome assembly ULRB01 (sample SAMEA4835671, study PRJEB28245) | human gut metagenome | biome: gut microbiome; material: fecal sample | place: Denmark | collected 2008 | reverse complement strand
CCCCTGTAACCATCTTTCACAATTCACCCACTATCACATTGCTTGATTTCTCAAGGGTTTTTTCATTTATTGCTTGCATAGGTCAACATAAGTACGCATGAAATAAGTGTACATTCAAGTGTACATTTCATTTTTTCCAAGTGTACATCATAAAAACGCTGTCAGACATGGCCGGATTGATCAAAAGAAAAAATTCATGGGTTGCCCTTTTCAATGTTGCGGGGAAGCAGATTCGGAAAACAACAAAGATCCGGGTTGTCCCTTCCGTCATTCCTCCCGGGAAAAGTAAAATGGCGGTAATGCGGGAGAACGAAGCTAAAGCCCGCTTGATAGCCGAAGAGCTGGAAAAAGCCGCCAACGGGGAACGGGTGGATGCCGAAAAGGTAAAAGCCATTATCGGGGAAAGGGAGGGGAAAAAGCTTTTACGGGGCAATCAATACATGCAGGGGGTGAAGGAATATCTGGAAGAATGGATGAAGGGCCGCAAAATGGGGACAGTAAAAAATGATCGTGTAGCTGTAAGGAGGTTTCTCTTATTTCTCGGAGATTCTCAAAACATGCCGTTAGACATGGTAACGCCTGAACATGCCCGCCGTTTCACGGAAAAAGAGCTGGAACGGGTTTCTTCTGGAACGGTAAAGAAGATGACTAATAGTTTAGGGGCGGCTTTTAACAGGGCCATAGACGGCAAATTGATTGTGAGCAATCCCTTTCGCAGAGTAACCCTTGGAAAGCTGGATCAGGCGGATAAGCATGAACGAAGAGCTTTTACCATGGAAGAGGCAAAACGCCTGACAGAAGTTTTGCCGGGGGAATGGCCGGACATGGTGCGGGTGTGCCTTTATACGGGCGGCCAAAGAATAGGCGACATTGCGCGGTTGAAATGGGAACAGATCAATCTTGAAGGGGGGCTGATTGCTATGACAACGGAGAAAACAAAAAGGAGAATGAACAAGCCAATCATCCAACCCTTGAAAGAGGTATTGGAAAGGCGTCTGCTCAACCGGGTAAATGAGTATGTTTTTCCGTGGGCAGCTATGAAGCATGCCCAGGCAGACAACTCTTCCGGCATATTGTCCACAAAGTTTACGACGCTTTTGAAGAAACATGGATTTATTGAAAACTTGAATAACGTTCCTCTTCCTGGAGACAGAAGACCATTGTCTGTTTTAAGCTTTCACTGCTTGCGAGCCACAGCAGTAACCGCTTTGAGACTGGCCGGGGTTCCCGCTGACCTTTGCCGGGTGATTGTGGGGCACGATTCCGAAGAGATTGAACGGGTATATTTCCGGCCGGATTCCGGGGCTATTGCAGAGGCTATGAAGCACCTCGCCCTTTAAGACAAGGGAAGCCCGCTTTTAGGCCGCTTCCTCCGTTTCCGCTCCTGTGTACCGTCTCCATGGAGAAAAGCCCCGCAACGGCGCACGCAGGGGCAAATCCGGCGCATTCCAGAGAAGAAGCTTTCCCTTTTGTGCCGTCCGCTTTAGATTTTATCCAGCAGGAAACAGAGGAAAACGCTGACAGAAAAAAAGAAGACGGGCAGGCCGTCCTTATACTCGCCCGCCCTGGCTGAAAAAATATGCCTCCGTCTGGCCAGCGGTGAAACATTGTGGAATATTTGTAAAGATCCTTCCATGCCGGCGCGCTCCTCCGTCTATCGCTGGGCAAGTGAAAACCCGGAGTTTCAAGACATCTTCCTGCGCGCGCGCGAAGCTGGGGCGGCAATCATGATTGAAGAATGCCTTGAACTGGCGGATGAAGCTTCCCGGCTTGCCCGTGATCCGCAATGTGGTTTTGCCTCCATTGCCGCGAAGAGGCTCGCCATTGAAACGCGGCTGAAAATCGCGGGCCGGTTTGCCCCGGAGAAATTCGGCAAACGCATAAGGCAGGACATCGCCGGCATTCCCGGGGCGTCACTTGAAAGTAAAATCACCCTGGACCCGGAACAGCTTGAACAAATACGGGAAGCGGAGAATGCCTTCTGGAACAGATAGGAGGGTATTTTCTGAAAGCATGTCTTCCCTCTACGCGCGCGCATGTGTATATATATTTTTTTGTTCCTTTGTACCCATAGCATACAACTTATTCATTTATCAATCATATTATGGGTACATTTATGGGTACAAATGGGTACAAATGGGTACTTTTTCATGATTGGTTTGTCTGGAAAAGGTTCTCTCTACGCGCGCGCGTATATAGGGTATATTTTTTTGTAACTTGTAAACCGTATTTGTAAGACATTCATTTATCAATGCCAGTTTGTGCACAAACCCGTTTACATCCGTTTACAAAATCGGCATTTCGTTTACAAAAATTCTTGTTTCTCCACGGCTATCATGTTGTTGACATCAACAAAATGATAGAATCAACCCCCATAGTACAGGGATTGAAGAAAAGAGGGATGAGGTAGCTTTTCACTACCCCACAGCAAGAAGAAAAGGAACATCATTATTACTGATATTGCCCTTCTTTACGCCGCGCAAACGCATTGCCGAACCCGACAAGATAGGTTAACATTACTTCCATAACACAACCATTTTACAAGCAGCAGGAACCACGACATCACCATCAATGATTTGCTGGATCTCAAGCCGTCCAGCCTGACCCACGACCAGCAAAGCTTTTCCACCTCCACCATTACCGCAGTTTATCCCGTCCGAACGCTGGGGGAAGTCTTGCCCTTCCAGCAATTCGATACCGTCACCATCTCCCAAAACGGGAACACCATTCTTGCCGGCCTCGTTTCCAGCATCGAAAAGACCTACAGCGGTTCATCCCGTGCCTGGAAAATCGTCTTTTCCGACCCCTGGTATTACCTGGACAACTGCTTTGCCCTTGATTCCAACTGGAAGCCGGTCTTTTCCATGTGGAATAAAGTCAGCGGAGGGGGCGGCATCGTCCCCAAAATAAGCATTTCCTCCGCGCTCTCCCGGGTGCTGAACCTGGCCAAACACCACCCCGCGGACTACGAACTGCGGATCAGCAGCGACAAAATGCTGATCCCGTGGAACGCCTCATGCGATACGCTGGGAAGCCTTCTCCAATCCATCCGCCGCTGGTCGCCCCGCATGGCCACGTACTACGACTACAGCGGCGCGCGGCCCAAGCTGGTCATCACGGACTATGACGCCATGCCGCCTATCTCCCTGCCATTGCAGCCCTCCAACGATATTAAAGCCATAGACGTTTCCCTTGTCCCACGCGCCGACCTCGTGCCTCCCTGCGTGGCGATTGTCGCGGAAACTACAGGAAGCAACGGCTATCGCGTCTCTTACCTGTCCAAATACCCGGAAGACGGCGATCCCACCTTGCCGCATTCCATCGTTTACCGAACGTCGGTGGACTTCTACTACTCCAAATACAGTTCTACCGGTTCTCCCGTAGAAGATCCTCAACCGGTACAGGGAACCAGGGCCGGCAGCCTGTCCTACCAGCGCATGAAAGTGACGGGGACCCGGATTGACCAGAACGACATGATCAACAGTTTCTGGAAAAATCATTTCCCATGGATGAAAGACGTGGACGCCCTCGCGGCCTATGATCAGGAGCCTGTCATCACCGGGAAGCCCTGGGACGGAACGGAGGAAGACAAACCGAAAGGCTATAATACCACGGCCACGGGCTATGAACTGACGGACGGCCAAATTCATACCAAATCCATCAGGCCGCAATGGTGCAATGCCACCATCAAGCAGCGTCTGGCCATCCCGGAAAGCGCCCCTGCCAAGTGGCGGGAGAAATTCAAGAATGTGGGAACGCTGGGAGGCAAGCCTTACTTCTGGGAAGAATTCTCGGTGGATCTAGTCACCATGGACCGCCCCTTTGCGAGCTACCCCATCGACGGCATCTACAACGGGGAGCAGCCCTCCAACGGGCCGGAAGAAGGGGAATCGCCGGAACCGTCGGAAGGTGTGCCCTATGGGGACATTGCCAAAACGGTGTGGGAATCCATGCAGGAATTGCCCTGGGACGGCTCTATATCCTTTGTCGCGCTGGGGGATGCTCAAACGCGGCAATACATGGGCCGCCGCGTCTCGCTGCTGGGAGGGAACCCCGCATGGCAGAATATCAACACCATGATCCAGACGGTGAACCGCGACCTGCAGACCAACGTCATTACGTTATCCTACGGCGCGCCGGAACAACTGGGAATTGAAGAATGGGTAGAATTGAAGCGCGTGAATGCCACATCACGCAGATCCTCCACGCTGGAAAACATGCAGGGCGCGCCGGAATCGACGGAATACGCCTTTGACCCAAAGCCGGAATCCCCCACTATCAGCCAGCACATCACGACGGCGACGGGGGAAGCAACGCCCGCGCCGGAATACGGCTTCCAGGTGCGGGTACAGAAAGATACTGAGGGAGCCATCACCGGGGCGCAAATCAAGCCCGGCGCGCTCTACCTGAACGGCTCGCTGCTCGGCAAATACCCGCAGGGGGGCAGTTCCGGTTCCTCGTGGGTGCAGCTTACCCAAACCAGCGGGGAAGTATGGCTCAACGCCCACTTTGACCAGGACGCCAAATTGACGGGCGTTGACGTCTCCGGCATTCCGGGGACGGTGTACCCAATCAGGCTTGCCGAAGAAAAACCGGGCGTCAACTTCGACTATTCCTTCCTGATTGCCGACATCGAAGATGACCAGGTGACGCAATACGCCCTGGGCATGATACAGATCCCGGTCTTCGGAGGAACCTTCTACCCCTACGGACCAGCATGAACCGTTTTGCAAGGGGGTGCATAAAACGCACCCCCTTTCTCTACTGTCCCGGTCATTCAATCGCGCCATGGGAAGGTATTAGAATTGACGCCTGCCAATTTATTTTTTACAAAAATGTAAAACAATCGCAGGGTGGTGAAACGGTATCACGCGGGGTTCCTGTCCCTGAATTGAAAGTCCAATTCTTTCCCCTGCATCCACGGTTTTTTTTATCCTGGTTCTTGTTTAAATGGTAATGAATAAAACGCCCCGGACGCTTCAAAGGCGGCGGGGCGTTTTTACTGGCCAGAAAAAAAAGACGTGATGTTATTTGCCGTAATGGTAGCGCATTTGAAGCAGTTCAATATCTGCTTCCGTGACGCGGTAAACAAGGCGGTTTGTTGAATCTATGCGCCTGGACCAGAACCCGGAGAGGTTTTCCCGCAAGGGTTCCGGCTTGCCCTTCCCGTCAAACGGGGTGCGCTGGATTTCCTTGATCATGTCCATGATGCGCTTGCAGGTTTTGCGGTCATTGCCAAGAAAGAATTGAAAATCCTCCCATGCCTGGGGAGCAAAGACAATATTTCTTTTCATGGGGAATCCAGGGTTAGCAGGAATGATTCTCCAACTCTTCAACGGTCTTTGTTACCGTTCCTTGCCGGCGGTTGAGAGCTTCCACGCCGTCAAGCAGACGGCGGGCATTGGCCGGACATTTGAGCAAATATATTGTTTCCTGCCAGGAATTGAATTCATCTTCCGGCATGATGATAACCGCCCCCAGGCGTTTATTGACGATGCGGACGGGTTCACGGTCATTCAGGACGGCGGCAAGCGTCTTGGATATGGATTGCCGCGCGGCGGTGCTTGAAATGGTATTCATGAATGAAGTGTACACGAACCATGTACAGAAGCAAGCTATTCTTCCGTGTTTTCTCCGGCATCCTGCAAAGCGTCATTGATCACATCCACGCACCATTGACGGAGAAGTTTTCCTTCCGCCGTGGCGGCCCTGTTCCATGCGTCAAAGGTGGCGTCATTTACTGTGAGGGTGATCGCGTTTTCCGCCGCGCTGGGATATGTTGCAGGGGCGTTTCCCGTAGCGGGGTATTGCTCCATGAGGCGTTCAATAAGGCGTGTTGCTTGTGTTGAAATAGGCTGTGAACTGGAAAGCCAATTATCAGCAGTTCTTTTTTTTACGCCGCATTGTTGCGCCAACCAATCACGGTTCTTGCCTATGGCCTTGAGCCATGCTTTTACGTCGCTTTTCTCCATGCCCGTAAAGTATAGAAGCCAATCTCGAAGAGCAAGGAGAATACATTATAAATGGATAAAATGTCATTGTTAATGCACTTTTGTTCTTGCGTAAATACATTATCAATGTATTAACTTGCATTGTCATGAAGACGAACCAACATCAAATTATGATAGAGCTTGCCCCCGGAGACATGGAGGCATTGAGGCAAAAGGCCGCAAAAAAGGGCCTCTCGCTGGATGCTTACATACTCCGCATTATTACCAATCGTGCTTGCCTGACATTGAAGGAATCCTCAACAGGGAAAGGAGAAGCGGCATGAGCCTTGAAACGCTGTTTGATACGGTTCTGCCCCTGTCCGGGGCGGTTTTGTGCAGCCTGCCCAGCGTCATCTTCCTTGCCGTCATGGCAGGTCTTGCAGTCGGCTTTGTTATCTGCCTTGCCGGGGAAGGAGGGGCGCAATGAACGCAAATCAAATCGAAATACCGCTTCCCGCCCCGGTCTTTCATATGCTCACAGAAAGGGCGAAGGAGTGCGGGCTATCCCGTGAAGAGTATCTTAAGAAGATTGCCATCGAAAACATGAAAGCCGACTTGGAGAAGAAGAAATTTCTCCTGTCTCTGAATGCCCAAAAACACGAGGACCAGCAATGAAAGAACCTTCTTTGAAGATATGGCTCTATGCCGTCAAGCTGGGGTACAATCCAGAGGATCAGAAAGACCCTATACGGGAAACCTGTTCAATTCCCCTTTCTCATGAACGAAGCTTCAAACTGCGGAGACTGGCGGAAAGATGCGGCGTAAGCATGCTTCAACTCATTGATATATTGTTATATAAGGCAACATCCAACGTTGAATTGGAGGCGGAAGACTATCAACAAATCGCAAACGAACTTAGACATGAACACAGTAATAAAGGAATCGGTAACGCCTGACGCCGGCGAATGGGGCAAGGCAGTTCAGGGATATGCGGAGAAAGGAAAGCTGATCTCTTTTCCCTCCGGCAAAAAAGTAAAAACTCCCTATCAGCGGCCCTTCCAGCGCATGGGCTTTGCCAGTCAGGACATTCTTGAAAAATGGACGAAGCAGGGAACCAGTATGGAGGCCATAGCCGAATGCCTTGAAAAAGACATTCATATTTCCGCCATGGGGTCCTCTGTGAGTGAAACGCAGGAAAAGGCGAACCAGGCCGCCGCCCTGGTCAACGAGGCCGCCCGCAAGCTTAGGGAAGCGTCTTCCCTGATGAAAGAGGGCTTGCGTGACTTGCCGGGGCCTGATGACTTATGCGTTGTCTGTCAAGTGCCCCGCGCCTTGTTCCCTATGCTGTTTTTGGCGGACATTGAACGGATTCCAACCAACAGAACGACGCCGGAAGCCGCCCCCGTACCTTCCGAGCTTGCTTCCCGGTTGCTTCATGACTGCCTCAAGGGCGTCAAGGGAAGGTATAAAAAAATAATGGAACCTTAGTGAATAACGGTCAGTCAATTAAGAAAAATGCTAAAAAAGAATTTGACAAATCATGAAAAAAGGTCGTATCTGTAAAAACGGTAGCACTCAAAGGCAGAGTGCAGAAAACGACAAAATCAACTTTAAAAAGGAGGACTGCCTCAGGCAAACACCATACATTACCAGCGAAGAATTACGCAAAGCCCTGAAAATTAGCAAGGGAACGCTAGTTCAATTCAACAAGGAAGGTTGCCCCCGCGTCTATTTTGGCCTGGGGATGGGGAAGAAGGGATCAAATCCGCGTTACAAACTTGACGATGTAACGGCATGGCTTGAGAAAAGAACTCAAGAATTTTTGAAGAAAGGAGGGCAAAAATGAATGCCCTCCCTGAAAATCCGCTAAAGAAGCTGGTGGCGGATGGAATGGGAATGATGCCCATATCCGTAAACGCCGCGCTTGCCTGGTCTGAATGGCTTCTTGAATGCCTGAAAACGGACATGGGGGACACCGCCGCCCCCGCAAGCACCGAAGCCGTATGGGCCAGCCAGAAGACGCTTGCGGCCCGGTACGATATGAGCATTGCCAACATGGGGCGGTATTTATCCGAGGCAAGAGAATTGCATTGCGTTCGCATCTTACAACCGGCACGGGGTAAAATTGCGGGGAATGCGAGATACAACATTGAAGACATGGACGCCTTCATGACGGGGAAGAGAAAGGAGGGAAAACATGAAGTTTGAACTCGCGGACCTGAAAACCCCGGATGCCCTGAACGAATATTGCCGGCGCACCCTGGGCCAGCCCCGCCAGCGCGGAAGCGTCATGATCTATCCGTGCCCGTTCGGAACGCATGCGCGTTTTAAATTGAGCGTCACGGAATACCAGGGGGAGGGCCGTTTCAAGTGCTGGTCCTGCGACCGGGGCGGGGATATTTTTGACCTTCACGCCGGCATGAACGGACTGGACACGAAAAGAGACTTTCCCGAAATCCTGCGGGGCGTCTGTGACGTTTTAGGAGTGAGGCCGCCTGACGATGACGGAACGCCCCTTCCGTTTCGTAGAAGCCCCGTGAGGCCGCGCCCGTCCCTGTCCATGGCCGCCGCCCCTCCGGCCGGAAACCCCTGTTTTGTCTCCGCGCCGGATGAAGCCGAACTCGACGCATGCCGGGAAAGGCTGCAAAAAGATGAACGCCTTGCGGGAGAACTGGCTTGTGAACTGGGCATTCATCCCCTGATGATGCTGATCCATACGGCGCGGGAACTGGGCCGGGGCCTGCTGGGGGTGACGCCGGACAACCGGCTTTTATACCTGTACACGGCGGAAGATGAGGAAGGGAATACCCGCTACACGGGGGCCAAATTGCGCCGGAGGGACCACCACGCAAACCCCTGTTTGAAGCTTGAAAACGGGAAATGGAAACGTAATGGAACCATGAACCCCACCGAAGGCAACCCGCATGGCCTCCGCTTCCTTTGGCCCATAGGGAAAGCCGCTGCCCCCTGGGGCCTTGATTCCGTCCATGGCAAGCGGTTTGTTGTCCTTACGGAAGGGGAAAGCGACTGTTTAGCCGTAGGGCAGGCTCTTGAAGGCTTCCGGGAAGCCTATCAGCAGGACGTTGACCCCTACACGGGCCTTCCCTACGAAGACGGGCGCGGAAGCCTGGAAGCCACGATTCCCGCCGTGATAGCCATTCCCGGCGCGTCAGGCTTCAAAACCGGCTGGGAACTCCCGCTTGCCGGGAAAAACGTCATTCTTGCCCTGGACGCGGACAAGGCAGGACGCGAAGCCGCCGCCAAACTGCGGGGACGGCTGACCGCGGCCGGCTGCGTCATCCGCGACTGGACGCCCCCCTACAAAGACGCGCGGACCATGCTTCTATGCGCCGGTGAACATGCGCTTTATGAAAGCCTGTTTTCTTCCATGCGTTCCATAAAAACTTCTAACGCGCCCGCGCTCGCACAAGGATGAACAAGCCCCTAGCCCCGACGCCCTTGACCCCTGGCGCACGCTCCATGGACGAAGAAGCCGCCGCCCTGCAGAAAGAGAGGGAAGAGGCCGCAAAGCCCCCCTTTCTGGCCCTGGGGACGCAGGGCGCACAATTTGTGTACTACGCTCGCCGCTCGGAAATCCTCTTCCATTGGAGAACCAAGGACCATACGCCGGTGAACATGCGCTTTCTGGCCCCGGTGGAATGGTGGCAGAAGACGCTTGACCCGGACGGCCAGCTGACGCCCCGCCAGGTCATGGACAGAGCCATTGACTACTGCATTGACCTGACCGGAAGCCGGAAATTCGACCCTGACGCCATACGCAAATGCGGCGTGTGGGACGAAGACGGGGCCGCCGTCTATCACGCGGGAAATGCCGTCTATCTCTTTTGCCCGGGAAACGGACAGGAACGCCCCTTCCAGCCCGTGGACCATGCCCGGACGGGAAAACCCCTCTATCTGCCCGGCAAGCCCCTTCTGGCCCCGTCTGACGACATGCTGACGGATGAAGAAGGGAAAACCATTGCCGAGTTCATAGGGGCGCACTCCTGGAAACGCGGAGCAGACGCCTTTCTTTGCCTGGGCCTCGTCACGCAGGCCATTCTTTCCGGGTATCTCCGTTTCCGCGCCCATGGATGGATCAACGCCCCTTCCGGTTCGGGAAAAACGACACTCCGGGAAAGTGTGCAGCTTCTCATTGGAGACATGGCCCGGTACTTTAAGGGGCTGGAAACCACGGATGCCGGCTTGCGCCAAAAGCTGGAAAGCGATTCCTGCCCGGTCATCTTTGATGAAGCGGATTCCGACAACGCCGCCAAAACCGCCAACATGGGGCGCATCCTTGCCCTGTTGAGAACAGCCACGGATGGAGACGTAGGAATTACCAAGGGCGGTGTTGACGGGAAAAGCGTCACCTACCTCATGAGAAACGCCTTTCTTCTGTTCTCCGTGCGCTCCATGATTGAAAAGTCCAGCGAGCAATCACGCATTTTTGAACTGGAACTGGAAAAGAAAGATCCTTCCGAAACCGCGCCCCTCTTCCAGCGGCATAACGAACTTGCCGCCGTCATCCGGGAAGGGGACCTGGGGCGCAAATACATCACCCGCATCATTCACCATGCCCCGGACATCCGCCGCAACATTGAAGCCCTGCGTCAATATCTGTCCGGACGGGGGGAGGAAGGACGCCGCGCGGAAATGTTTGCTACCGTGTATGCCTCCGCGCACTTTGTCACCAGCGGCCACGACCTGACGCTACAGGAGATGCAGGAATGCGCCGACATGGCCGCCGGCAGCGATTATGCCCGCGTTCTGGACGACGACGGGGAACGCTGCCTGGAATGGATGCTGGGGTATTCCCCTCCCATTGCGGGGAACCGTACGATCCGGGAGTTCATCAAGGAAGCGGCCGCTGCGGAAATCTCGGAAGATGCTTCCGTCCTGGAACGCTATGGCCTGTATGTCCGCAAGACGGCGGACGGGAACAAATGCGCGTTCCTGAACGCCAGCAAGAAGAACCGGAAAATCAGCGAGATCTTCAAGGGTTCGGAATGGGAAGGCGTGAATGTGAAAAAAGTTCTCCTGAACGTGAAGGGGCTGGAAGAACAACCTTTCCGCCTGAATACCAAGGTAAATTCAACGGTTCGCGGCTTAAAAATACCGCTGGATTTTATAACTCGTTAATTATCATGAAAAAACGCGTGTACAAAATGCGGTTTACAATTTACAAAGCAAATAACATGTTGATGATGAGGATTTAATGAAAACCTTTCAAAATTGGTTTACAAACGTTTGTACACGGAATTGGATTGATAAATCAATGAGTTATGCCGCCGTTTACATTTTTTGCGAAATAACACACACATACACACGCGCACGCGCACGCGCGAGAGAGAGACGACAATGACCCCGGAAACGCCCCACATCATCATCGACAACAGAGAGCAAATGCCCCTCACCTTTCAGCATTTCCCTTCCCGGCGTGGAACGCTGCAAAGCGGGGATTATTCCCTGGCCAGATTTGAAACACGGTTCACAGTAGAGAGAAAGAGCATTGATGACCTGATTGGAAGCCTGACGGCGGGGCGTGACAGGTTTGAACGGGAATGCCACCGCCTCCGGGGTTATGACTTTGCCCGGCTTCTGATTGTAGGGCATCCTGACGAACTGCCCTTTCACCTGTCCAGAAGGAAAACGACCTGCAAGGCCATTCTGGGGAGCCTGGGAACTTTCGAAGTAAGATACCGCTTGCCTATCGTGTGGGAGCCGTCAGAAGCGCGGGCGGCTGCCCTGATAGAAAAATGGGCCTGGTACTTCTACCGGGAAGCATGGAGGCCCTTCAAGATTTTGCCTGCTCCTTTCGGGGCGGCAGAAATACAACAATAACAAAACAATAACATATTATGCAGAACAACATAATTGAAAATAATACATCCAGCCAGGAAAAAGAAAGCATCAGAGCGGAACTTCATGAGGCCGTTCTTAAGCCCTTACAAGGTTTATGGGAAAAATACCCCCTTGCGTGGAAAGAAACAAAGCAGATGCTACCGGACATTGTGAAAACATCAGAACAGGCGGGAATTTATATGCCTGTTGTTTTCGTAAGCTTCCTAATGGATATTATTCAATATTACCATTGCCAAGAAATGGTTCAGCTTTCAAAGAAAGCGTATAAGCTGAATAAGAAGCTTTACCGGTTGCGGAAAGAAAGGCATGAATTCAACAAGCTTGCCCTATCCAGAGGGGAAATTCCTGATCATATTTTTCAGCAAGTACAGGAGTGCCAGAAATCCGAAGAACAGGAAGTTGCTATCTAACCGTTGAAAGAATCAAGCCCCCCTCTCCCTGCCCGGAACCGGACGGGGGGAGGGGAAAAGAATAAACTCCTAAAGAACATCAAGCACCAGGACAACAAGAAAAGAAATCGAAGTAGGGCTTAAGTACTCCGTTGATGCGAAGGGCATCGAAGAGGCAAAGAAGCAGATTGAAGAACTCGGCAGGATGGAGGCCGGAGGCGACCTTTCCGCCTATGATAAGGCCCTTGAAAACGCCAATGAGAAGCTAGGGGAATTCGCCGATAAGATGACGGATGCCGGCTCACGCATGCGGGCAGCCTTCCAGGACAACCCCGGGCTTGAGGCGTTTATTGACGACGCGACCAGAGCCGTATTGACGGCGGAAGAACTCAAAAAGAAATTTGAACAGATTGATGACGTCGCGGAAGTCCTCAATAATAAAATGTCCGATTTGGACCTGGGGGCGAAGTGGGGCGAAAACCTTGATGAAAACCTCCAAAAGATCCTCGACGGCTACAATAAGGAAATGGACGCCGCCGACAAGGCCGCAGAAAAAGCGGCCGCTGCG
>ULRB01057419.1_pt1 | contig 12840 bp, 8 predicted proteins | sample 1955051 | NCBI WGS metagenome assembly ULRB01 (sample SAMEA4835671, study PRJEB28245) | human gut metagenome | biome: gut microbiome; material: fecal sample | place: Denmark | collected 2008 | reverse complement strand
CACTGAACTCGCCATCAGCGAGTCACAGGAGAGGATGGCCGTGGTCGTGGACGCCTCCGACCGCTGGGAGTTCGAGAAATACTGCCACAGCGAGAATGTCGAAGTGACATATGTGGCGGACGTCACGGGAAGCGGCAGGATGGTGATGTACAACGGCTCCGACAAGGTGGCCGACCTCAGCCGCGAGTTCATCGACAGCGCCGGTGCGAAGCATTATGCCGTCGCCGAGGTGCAGCCGGTTGAGGACAGGGATCCGTTCGCGGCGCATCCAGAAGGTCTTACCCTCAAGGAGAAGATGCTTTCCGTGATGGCGCAGCCCAATGTGGCTTCGCAGAAGGGCCTTGTCGAGATGTTTGACTCCACTATCGGGCGTTCTACCGTGCTGATGCCGTTTGGCGGCACCACACAGGCCACCGAGACCCAGGTTTCCGTGCAGAAGCTTCCGGCGGACGGCTATACCGACACCGCCAGCATGATGGCCTTCGGATACAATCCGTTCCTTTCGTCATGGAGCCCTTATCACGGTGCGGCCTATTCTCTGGTCGAGGCCTGCGCCAAGACCGTGGCCGCCGGCGGCGACTGGTCGCGCATGCGTTTCTCCTGTCAGGAGTACTTCGAGAGGATGACATCCGACCCTCACAGCTGGGGCAAGCCTCTCAGCGCCCTGCTCGGCGCCTTGAGGATGCAGCTCGCCTTCGGGCTTCCTTCCATCGGCGGCAAGGACTCGATGAGCGGCACTTTCGAACACATCAATGTCCCTCCGACTCTCATCTCGTTCGGTATCTCCACCGTGGACGCCTCCAAGGTCATCTCTCCTGAGTTCAAGTGGGGCGGGGACAAGATATATCTCTTCCGCCACACCCCGCGTGCGGACAGGATGCCGGATGTCGAGGCTCTCAAATCATCATGGACATATATACATGAGAGAATCGGGTCCGGCGACATCACTGCAGCATGGGCGGTAGGCATGGGCGGAGTGGCCGAGGCCCTCGCCAAGATGTCTTTCGGCAACATGTTCGGCGTGGATGTCAAGATATCCGGGAGCGACCTTTTCGACTGCTTGTGCGGCTCCATCGTGGTGGAGTCCTCCAGGGAACTGGACTTCCCGGGAGCCGTGCTGCTCGGCACCGTCACGGACGATGACGACTGCTGCCTGCGCATCAACGGGGAGAAGATCAGCATAGACGAACTGCTCTCCGCCAACCTCGGGCGTTACTCCAAGGTCTACCCGCAGCGGGTTTCGGCCGCGCACAGGGAGATGCTGTCAGTCAAGTGCGAGGCTCCGGCCTACAAGGAACCGCACTACAAGGGCGGCCCTGTGGAGCGTCCGCTTGTCTACATACCGGTGTTCCCGGGCACCAACTGCGATTACGACACGGCCAAGGCCTTCCGCAAGGCCGGAGCCGAAGTCCGTTTCGGGGTCTTCCGCAACCTCACGGCCGAGGATGTCCTGAACTCCATCGCCGAGATGAAGAAGAACATCGCCGAGTGCCAGATACTCGCCCTTGCCGGCGGCTTCTCCGCCGGAGACGAGCCTGACGGAAGCGGCAAGTTTATAGCCAATGTACTGGAGAACAAGGAGATATCTTCTGAGATCCAGGCCCTCACGGACAGAGGCGGCCTTATCCTCGGCATCTGCAACGGTTTCCAGGCCCTCGTCAAGAGCGGTCTGCTCCCGTACGGCAAGGCCGGGGCTGTCACCAAGGAGTCTCCGACCCTCTTCCGCAACGACATCAACCGCCACATCTCCTGCATGGTCACGACGCGTGTCCGCTCGACGCGCTCGCCGTGGCTCTCCGGGATGAGCGAGGGCGATCTGCATACCATAGCCGTGAGCCATGGCGAGGGCAAGTTCGTGGTGAGCGAATCCCTCGCCAGGGAGCTCTTCGCCGCCGGACAGGTGGCGTTCCAGTATGCCGACCCTGTGATGGAGGAGGTGACGATGGAGTCTCCTGCCAATCCTAACGGGTCATTCTATGCCATCGAGGGTATCATCAGCCCTGACGGCCTGATACTCGGCAAGATGGGACATTCCGAACGCTACGAGAAGAATGTCTTCAAGAACATAGAGGAGGAGATGGAGCAGCCTCTGTTCGACAATGCCGTAAGATATTTCCGCAAGAAGTCAAGGTGATATGATAAAAGGAGAATTGCTTGGCGAATCCAACGAGAAGCTGGTCTATGCGACCGACGATCCCGGCAAGGTGATCCTGTGCTTCCAGGATGTGGCCTCAGCATACAACAATGTCAAGACGGCGCTCTTCCCGAGGAAGGGGATTGTGGACAACAGGATTTCCGCCTTCCTGATGGACTGCCTCCAGCGCGGCGGGCTCAGGACGCACTTCATCTCGTTGCTCGGGGACAGGGAGCAGCTCTGCCGCACCTGCACCCTGATTCCGCTTGAGGTGGTGTCGCGAAACCTCATCGCCGGTTCGCTCGCGGACAGGCTTGCCCTGGACGAGGGCACCAGGCCTTCCGCCCCGATCTACGACATCTACTTCAAGGATACGGCGCTCGGTGATCCAATGATCAACGACACCCAGGCCATAGCTCTCGACATAGTGAGCCACGAGGAACTCTCGGCCATCTACGGCATCGCCCGCAAGGCCAATGAGATACTCTCCTCGGTGTTCAGCCGTGCCGGCATAACCCTCGTCGACTTCAAACTCGAATTCGGCAAGGACAGGCAGGGCAATGTCATCATAGTTGACGAGATCAGCCCCGACACCTGCCGCCTCTGGGATGCCGCTACCGGCAAGAGGCTCGACAAGGACCGTTTCCGTCACGATCTCGGAAGCATCGTGCCTTCATACGAAGAGGTGCTCGCGCGCCTCGAATCCATAGACAAATAAATCAATCATATATGGCTAAATCATACGAAAACGCCGGAGTCAATCTGGAAGCGGGTTACGAAGTGGTCCGCCGCATAAAGCAGCACGTGGCCTCCACGGCCCGTCCCGGCTCAATGGGCGGCATAGGTTCGTTCGGAGGAATGTTCGACCTTTCATCTCTCGGCGTCAAGGAGCCGGTGCTCGTCAGCGGTACTGACGGCGTGGGCACCAAGCTCAAGATCGCTTTTGCGATGGACAAGCACGACACCGTCGGCATCGATGCCGTGGCCATGTGCGTCAATGACGTGCTGGCGCAGGGCGCCGAGCCTCTCATCTTCCTTGATTATGTGGCGGTCGGTCACAACGAACCCGCGAAGATCGAGGCCATTGTGGCCGGAGTCGCGGAAGGCTGCCGTCAGGCGGGCTGCGCGCTCGTCGGGGGCGAGACGGCGGAGATGCCGGGGATGTATGAGGGCGGCGAATATGATATCGCCGGATTCACCACCGGAGTCGTAGAGAAGTCCAGGCTCATAGACGGCAGCAAGGTGAGCGTCGGGGATGTCCTTGTGGGCATAGCGTCCACGGGTGTACACTCCAACGGCTTCAGCCTCGTGCGCAAGATCGTGGCCGACAGCGGCCTTTCGTTCACCGACAGCATCCCGGAATTCGGCGGCAGGACCCTCGGCGAGGTGCTCCTGACCCCGACTAAGATATATGTCAAGCAGGTGCTTGACGTGATACGCAACTGTGACGTGCACGGTATATGCCACATCACAGGAGGCGGCTTCGACGAGAACATCCCGCGCGTGCTGCACGAAGGCCAGGGGCTTGAGATCAGGGAGGGCAGCTGGGAGATACTTCCGGTGTTCAGGATGCTTGAGAAATGGGGCGGCGTGCCTCACAGGGAGATGTTCAACATCTTCAACATGGGCATAGGCATGGTCGTCGTCCTTGACGCCTCCGAGGCCCGGAAGGCCATCTCCATCCTCGAAGGCCACGGCGAGAAGGCTTCAGTGATAGGCACTGTCACCGACAGGCCGGGAGTCAGCATCATCTGATATGGACGGCAAGAAAAAACTGGCCGTATTCGCCAGCGGCACCGGTTCCAACTTCGAGGCCATCGACGATGCCTGCAAAGACGGCAGGCTCGACGCCGAAGTGGTCCTGATGGTCTGTGACAAGCCGTCCGCAGCGGTGGTCGGCAAGGCCGCCGCACGTGGCGTGGAGAGTTTTGTTTTCTCTCCGCGGGATTATGCCTGCAAGGCTGATTTCGAGAGGGAGATAGTCCGCAGGATGGATGCTCTGGGAGTGGATCTCGTCTGCCTGGCCGGATACATGCGCATCGTTTCCGACGTGCTCCTCGAGGCGTACGGCGGGCGCATCATCAACATACACCCTTCGCTGCTGCCTGCGTTCCGCGGGGCTCACGCAGTGGAGCAGGCCGTGGAATACGGAGTCAAGGTCTACGGCATCACCATCCATTATGTCAACTCCGAACTGGACGGAGGCCGCATAATCGCCCAGCGGGCTTTTGAGTACGACGGGGATGACCCGGCGGAAGTCCACCGCCTCGGGCAGAAGATAGAGCATGCGCTCTATGTCGAAACGATTTCCAAACTGTTGAACAACAAATAATTGAAACATATGAGCAAAAGAGCATTGGTCAGTGTCAGCGACAAGACCGGCCTGGTGCCGTTCGTCGAGGGACTTGTCAGTCTCGGGTGGGAGATAGTGGCCACCGGAGGCACTCAGAAACTGCTGGAAGACAGCGGAGTGAAGACCGTCGGGATCAGCGAGGTGACCGGTTTCCCGGAGATTCTCGACGGCAGGGTCAAGACCCTCCATCCCAAGGTCCATGGAGGACTGCTCGCCCGGCGCGACATCCCTTCACACATGCAGACTCTTTCCGAGCAGGGCATAACCCCGATTGACCTGGTGTGCGTCAATCTCTATCCTTTCCGCCAGACGATAGCGAAGGAGGGGGTGACCATGGAGGACGCCATCGAGAACATCGACATCGGCGGACCGTCAATGCTCCGCAGCTCCGCCAAGAACTGGAAGGACGTGACAGTGGTCTGCGACCCTGCCGACTATGAGACTGTCCTCTCCGAGCTCCGGGCGTCCGGAAGCACTTCCGCCTCCACGCGGCTCAAGCTTTCGGCCAAGGCCTATACCCACACTGCCGAATACGACATCTGTATCGCGCGTTATATGCGTGAGCAGGCCGGGCTCACTGAGAAACTCTTCCTCGAGTACGAGCTCAAACAGTCGCTCCGCTATGGCGAGAACCCTCACCAGAGCGCGAAGTTCTATGCAGGTGCCGAGAAGTGCTCTTACGCTCTCCCGTTCGCCGAGCAGATCCAGGGCAAGGAACTATCCTACAACAACATACAGGACGCCAACGCGGCGCTTTGCGTGCTGCGCGACTTCAACGAGCCTTTCTGCGTGGCCCTCAAGCACATGAATCCTTGCGGGGCGGCGACAGGAGCCACCATAGAGGAGGCCTGGCAGGCCGCTTACGAGGCTGACAAGGTGAGCATCTACGGCGGCATCGTGGCCGTGAACCGCGAGCTCACCGCAGAGGTGGCGGCCGGGATGAAGCCGATATTCCTTGAGATTGTCATCGCACCGTCGTTCAGCCCCGAGGCTCTTGAGATCCTTTCGTCCAAGAAGAATCTCCGCGTCCTCAAGGTGGACATGACTCCTGACACAAACCCTCAGATGCAGTACATCAGCGTGTGCGGCGGCATGCTCGCACAGCAGCTCGACACCTGCACGGAGAGTCTTACGCCGCAGATGTGCGTGACCAAGGCCAAGCCTACGGAGGCTCAGATGCGCGACCTGGACTTCGGCTGGAGGATAGTCAAGCACGTCAAGTCCAACGCCATAGCGGTGGTGCGTGACGGGCATACCATAGGAGTGGGCGCCGGCCAGACCAACCGTGTCGGCTCTGCGGAGATCGCCCTCAAGCAGGCGCGTGAAGCCGGCTACACCGATGGCCTCGTCCTCGCTTCCGACGGCTTCCTGCCGTTTGACGACACCGTCTCCCTTGCCGCGCAGTACGGCGTGAGCGCCATAGTCCAGCCCGGCGGCAGCATCCGCGACAACGATGCCGTGGCCAAGGCCGACGAGTGCGGCATCACCATGCTCATGACAGGCGTAAGACATTTCAAACATTAGAAGTTGTTTTGATTTATGAAGAAAGTTCTCGTAGTGGGCGGCGGCGGACGCTGCCATGCCATTGTGGACGCCCTCAGCCGCTCGCCTCAGGTGTCGCAGATATTCTGCGCCCCGGGCAACGCAGGCATCGCGTCCCAGGCCACGACCGTCCCTGTGGCGGACACTGACGTGGAGGCCCTCAAGGCCTTCGCCATCAAGGAAGGCATCGACCTTACCGTAGTCGGTCCGGAGGCTTCGCTGGCCGCTGGCATAGTGGACAGTTTCCGCGAAGCCGGACTCAAGATTTTCGGGCACAGCCGTTCCGCCACGATGATAGAGAGCAGCAAGGAATTCGCCAAGCGCCTTATGCTGGAGCACGGCATCCCTACAGCCGCCTACCGCTGCTTCACCTCATACGATGAGGCTCTTGCCTATGTGGATTCGAGACCGTCCCCTGCCGTCATAAAGTATGACGGACTCGCCGCCGGCAAGGGCGTGGTAATCGCCGCCGACCGCAGGGAAGCGGATGACGCGCTCCGCAGCATGCTGCTGGACGGCGCCTTCGGCGAGGGCAAGGTCGTCATAGAGGACTGGCTCGAAGGGCCGGAGTTCTCGTTCATGTGTTTCGTGGATGGAGAGAGGGTCTGCCCTATGCCCCTTGCGCAGGACCACAAGCGCGCCTATGACGGCGACAAGGGCCCCAACACCGGCGGCATGGGCGCCTACACCGGGCTCCCTTTCATAACGGAGGAGGACAAGGCGTTCGCCTTCAATGAGATAATGCTCAAGACCGCCAAGGCCATGTGCGCCGAGGGCAGGCCGCTTTCCGGAGTGCTCTACGGCGGACTCATGAAGACTCCGCAGGGCATCAAGGTCATCGAGTTCAATGCCCGTTTCGGCGATCCTGAGACGGAGGTGGTGCTCCCTTTGCTGGAGAGCGACATCTGTGACGTGTTCGAGGCTGTGGCCTCCGCCGCCCCGCTTCCTGAACTCAAGTGGAAGGATGCGGTGACCATGGGTGTAGTCCTCGCCTCAAAGGGATATCCGGGCCACTATGACAAGGGCGCGGTGATCGAGGGGCTGGATCAGGTCAGGGACTCCAAGGTCTATTCGATGGGCACTGCCCTCAAGGACGGCAGGCTCGTCACCGCCGGAGGCCGTGTCCTGATGGTTGTCTCCGAGGGGCGTAATATCTCCGAGGCGCGGAGCCGTGTCTATGCCGACATCGCCCGTATAAAGTGTGATAATCTTTTCTGTCGTAACGATATAGCTCATTTGGCAATGGAATATGCAAAAGCTGCCGTCATCGACGGCAAGGCAATCTCCCAGTCTGTCAAGGACAGAATCAGGGAGCAGGTGCCTGTGCTCGAAGGCAAGTACGGGCGCAAACCGTCCCTGGCCGTCATCATAGTCGGGGAGAACCCTGCCAGCCAGGTCTATGTGCGCAACAAGGTCAAGGCCGCCACTTACGTGGGAATGGATTCCAGGCTCGTCGCGATGCCGGAATCGGTTTCGGAGCAGGCGCTGCTTGACACGATAGCCTCCCTCAACGGGGACGACAGCGTGGACGGGATTCTCGTCCAGCTGCCTCTGCCGAAGCATATTGACGAATCCAAGGTGATCTACTCCATCGCCCGGGAGAAGGATGTGGACGGGTTCCATATCCTCAATGTCGGGGCTCTCTGGATCGGGACACCTTGCGTCAAGCCATGCACGCCTAAGGGAATCATAGAACTGATCAAGAGCACCGGGGTGCCGATAGCCGGCAAGCACGCGGTGGTGGTTGGGCGCAGCAACATCGTGGGCAAGCCTGTCGCGAAGCTCCTGCTTGACGAGAACGCCACCGTCACGATAGCCCATTCACGCACTCCTGACCTCAAGGCCGTCACCCTCCTCGCGGACATCCTCGTGGTGGCCGTGGGCAAGGAGAACGTGGTGACCGGGGACATGGTCAAACCGGGCGCCGTGGTGATCGACGTGGGCATGAACCGCAACTCCGAGGGCAAACTCACAGGTGACGTGGACTTCGAGTCCGTGTCCCGCCGGGCAGGGTATCTGACGCCTGTGCCGGGCGGCGTAGGCCCGATGACGATAGCGATGCTGATGCAGAACACGGTGGAGTGCTTCCTCGAAAGAATGAAGGACAAGGCCTGATGGCTGAATACAAGTACACTCTCAAGAAGTTCCTCAAGGACTGGGCCCTCATAATCGGAATGGTGGTGGGGGCCTCGGCCTATCTTATATATGCTGAGATACCGGCCCTGCACCCGGCCGGGCCTTTTCTGGAGTCTTTTGTCAAGCATCTCCAGCCGGTGCTGATCTTCATCATGCTCTTCCTGAGTTTCGCGAGGATCGAGCCGCGCCAGCTGCGCCTGCATCACTGGATGCACAGGGTGCTGTTGCTGCAGTGCTCCATTTTCGTGGCGCTGGCGCTTGTCCTGGCATTCGTGCCCGGGCTGCCTTTCCGTTATGGGTTCGAGGCTCTGGCCCTGTGTGTCATCTGCCCCACGGCCACGGCCTGCGCTGTCGTCACGGGCAAGCTCGGTGGCAATATGGCCGGAGTGGTCACCTACACGGTGCTGATCAATGTCGCGGATGCCGTTCTCGTGCCGCTTCTGGTGCCGATTGTGCATCCGGCGGCCGGGGTGTCGTTCTTCAGCGCCTTTATCAGCATTCTCTGCAAGGTGTTCCCACTGCTCATTCTCCCGGCCCTGGCCGCCTGGGCGGTGCGCTTCCTTCTGCCCCGTTTCCACAAGTGGCTGCTCGGTTTCCCGAACCTTGCCTTCTATATATGGTCGGTGTCCCTGAGCCTCGCTATCCTGATGAGCACCAGGGCCATAGTTCACAACAACTCGGGCGGCTCCGCCGTGCTCCAGGTGTTCGTGGCGTCTCTTATCGCCTGCGTCTTCCAGTTCTGGGCGGGGCGCAAGATCGGCAGGAGGTTCGCGTGCCCCGTCTCCGCCGGGCAGGCTTTCGGCCAGAAGAACACCGTTTTCGGCATGTGGATGGGCTACACCTTCTTCTCTCCGGTGACCTCGGTGGCCGAAGGGTTTTACAGCATCTGGCACAACTGCTATAATACTTGGCAGATGTATCAGAAACGCAAGAGAAAAGAAAATATTTGATTACCTTTGCAAGTCATAAAGTTCCTCATAAAATGTCATTTGTAGAAGAAAGAATCGCTATGGAAGGGCTCACCTTCGACGATGTGCTTTTGATTCCGTCATATTCGGAAGTAACGCCGCGTGAGGTCAGCCTCGGTTGCAAGTTTTCCCGCAACATCACACTCAACATCCCGATCGTGTCCGCCGCCATGGACACCGTAACGGAAGCGCCGATGGCCATCGCAATTGCAAGAGAAGGTGGTATCGGCGTGATTCATAAGAATATGAGCATAGCCGCGCAGGCCGCGGAGGTGCGTCGTGTGAAGCGTTCCGAGAACGGGATGATCAACGACCCTGTCACGGTCAACCAGGACCAGACGGTCGCCGATGCCCTTCAGCTGATGCACGACAACCGCATCGGGGGCATTCCTGTCACGGACTCCGAGGGGAAGCTGGTCGGCATAGTGACCAACCGCGACGTGCGTTTCCTCGAGGACACCGGTGCTCTCATCAGGGACGTTATGACATCCGAGGGGCTTGTCACGATACTCGACAGCCGCACGGATCGCGATTATGTGAAGAGCGTTCTTCAGAAATATAAGGTGGAGAAACTTCCTGTGGTTGACAAGGACAGGCACATCGTGGGCCTCATCACCTACAAGGACATCATCAAGGAGCGTCTCCATCCTAATGCCTGCAAGGATTCCAAGGGCAGGCTCAGAGTGGCTGCAGGCGTGGGCATCACGGCCGACGCCCTCGACAGGGTGGCCGCGCTTGCCGCCGAGGGAGTGGATGCGGTGGTGCTTGACAGCGCCCACGGACACAGCCGCAATGTGATTGAACTTCTCGGGAAGGTCAAGAAGAGTTTCCCTTCTCTTGATGTCGTGGTCGGCAACATCGCCACTGAAGAGGGCGCGCGCGCCCTTGTCGAGGCCGGGGCTGACGGGGTCAAGGTCGGAATCGGGCCTGGCTCCATCTGCACCACCCGTATCGTGGCGGGTGTCGGTGTGCCTCAGCTCAGCGCCATCTACGGGGCCTACACCGCCATCAAGGATTCCGGCGCCAGCCTCATCGCTGACGGCGGTCTGCGCTATTCCGGCGACATCGTCAAGGCGCTCGCGGCTGGCGGAGACTGCGTCATGTGCGGGTCCATGTTTGCCGGCACCGAGGAGTCTCCTGGCGAGACCATCATCTACAACGGACGCAAGTTCAAGGCATACAGGGGAATGGGTTCCATCGACGCCATGGCGGCAGGCTCCAAGGACCGTTATTTCCAAGAGGACAAGACCGACCTGAGCAAGCTCGTGCCGGAAGGCATCGTGGGCCGTGTTCCGTACAAGGGGACTCTCTCTGAGACCGTCTACCAGCTTGTCGGCGGACTCCGCTCAGGTATGGGCTACTGCGGCGCGAGGACTCTTGAGGATCTCAAGAAGGCCCGCTTCACCCGTGTCACGGCGAGCGGCATGGCGGAGAGCCATCCTCATGATGTGACCATTACCAAGGAAACCCCTAACTACACAAGAGGTGAATAAGATATTGATTCTCGATTTCGGCTCGCAGTACACCCAGCTTATAGCCCGCAGGGTGCGTGAGATAGGTGTGTATTGCGAAATATGGCCGTTCAACAAGATCCCTTCCGATCTCTCGGAGGTGCGGGGTGTGATTCTTTCGGGAAGCCCAGCATCGGTAAGGGATGCTGACGCTCCACAGCCCGACCTGTCGGCAATCAGGGGCCATATGCCTCTGCTCGGCATCTGCTATGGCGCGCAGTGGCTCGCATACAACGGGGGCGGTGAAGTGGCTCCGGCCGGTTCCCGCGAATACGGTCGCGCCAAGCTCAAGGTCACTGACGCTTCCGACCCTCTCATGGCCGGCGTGTCCGCCGAGTCCACGGTGTGGATGTCTCACGGGGACACCATCACCCGCCTGCCGGAAGGCACCAGGGTCATAGGCTCGACCGGAAGTGTCGAGAATGCGGCTTTCCGCTTCTGCGGGGAGCAGGTATGGGGTATACAGTTCCACCCGGAAGTACATCATAGCGAGTGCGGGACGGAGATTCTTCGCAATTTCGTGATCGGCATCTGCGGATGCGCGGGAGACTGGACTGCCGAGAATTTCGTGGAGTCCACGATCGCGTCTCTCAAGGAGCAGCTCGGCGACGACAAGGTGATCCTCGGTCTCTCCGGGGGTGTGGATTCGAGTGTGGCGGCCCTGCTGCTGCACCGCGCGATAGGCAAGAGGCTGCACTGCATCTTCGTGGATTCGGGACTCCTCCGCAAGAATGAGTTTGAGGACGTGCTCCGCTCATACGAGGGTATGGGCCTGAATGTCAAGGGCGTGAGGGCGGCTGACCGCTTCCTCTCGGACCTTGCCGGGGTGACTGACCCTGAGAAGAAGCGCAAGATCATAGGCCGCGATTTCGTCGAGGTGTTCAACGCCGAAGCCAAGACCATTATCGGTGCCCGCTGGCTGGGCCAGGGTACGATCTACCCTGATGTTATCGAGTCTTCTTCTGTCAAGGGCCCTTCGGCCACCATCAAGAGCCACCACAATGTGGGGGGCCTTCCAGAGGATATGCACCTCAAGGTGGTGGAGCCGCTCCGTCTTCTCTTCAAGGATGAGGTCCGCCGTGTCGGCAAGGCTCTCGGGCTTGATCCGGCCATCCTTGGTCGCCATCCTTTCCCGGGCCCCGGACTCAGTATCCGCATCCTGGGCGAGGTTACTCCTGAGAAGATAGCCATTATCCAGGAGGCTGACGCCATCTACATAGACAAGTTGCACGAATATGGTCTCTACGACTCCATCTGGCAGGCGGGCGCCATCCTGCTTCCGGTGAGGAGCGTCGGAGTGATGGGTGACGAGCGCACTTATGAGAGCACCGTGGCCCTGAGGGCCGTGACCTCCGTCGACGGCATGACCGCGGACTGGGTTCACCTGCCTTATGATTTCCTCGCCGACGTCTCCAACGAGATCATACGCAAGGTGCGCGGCATCAACCGCGTAGTCTATGACATCTCGTCCAAACCGCCTGCAACCATAGAGTGGGAATAACATTCATTATATATTATGGCTAAAGTACAAAAAGACCAGACAATCTACGACGCCCGTACCCTCGGTAAGGGCAAGATGGCTGTGCTCGGACTCCAGCATCTCTTCGCCATGTTCGGAGCCACCATCCTCGTGCCGGTGATTACCGGACTCTCAGTTTCCGCCACATTGCTTTTCGCGGGACTCGGCACGCTCATCTTCCATCTTTGCACAAAGATGAAAGTCCCTGCATTCCTTGGTTCATCCTTCGCGTTCCTCGGCGGTTATGCCGCTGTGACCCAGATGGGTATGGCCAAGGGGATGACCCTCGCCCAGTCGCTTCCTTATGCCTGCATAGGCGTGTTCTGCGCGGGGCTCATGTATTTCATCCTTGCGGGACTCTTCGCCGCTTTCGGCGCCAAGAAGGTGATGCGTTTCTTCCCTCCGGTAGTGACGGGACCTATCATCATCGCAATCGGACTCACGCTCTCGGGCTCGGCCATCCAGAACTGCAACCAGAATTGGTGGATCGCCATCCTCGCGGTGGCCATCATCATCGTCTGCAACATCTGGGGCCGCGGGATGATCAAGATCGTGCCTATCCTGCTCGGTGTCCTCGGCTCGTATGTTGTCGCCGCCTGCTTCGGCCAGGTGGATTTCGCTCCTGTCAAGGAGGCCGCATGGGTCGGCCTGCCGTTCCAGTGGCAGAACACCAGTTT
>ULRB01097277.1_pt1 | contig 12851 bp, 6 predicted proteins | sample 1955051 | NCBI WGS metagenome assembly ULRB01 (sample SAMEA4835671, study PRJEB28245) | human gut metagenome | biome: gut microbiome; material: fecal sample | place: Denmark | collected 2008 | reverse complement strand
GAGGTTGATAAATGAGATAAGTTTAATATTCGCAAGAAGTTGGAATACTTGAGAAACTTAAATTGATGAGAATATGAAAGGATATATGAGGATAGTTGTGCTGGCTGCTCTTTTCTGTGTCTCGGCATTTGCTCGAGGAAATGACAGAACCGGTGCAGATGAGACTGAGTTCGTGCTTGTCGAGGCAGAAAGTTTCGTGCAGAAGGGCGGATGGTGTGTCGATCAGCAATTTATGGATCAGATGGGTTCTCCCTATCTGATTGCACACGGAATGGGAGTGCCGGTGGAGGATGCGACAACCTCTGTGCAGCTGAAAAAAGGCCTCTGGAATGTCTGGGTGCGGACCTACAACTGGACGTCTCCATGGACTGACAAGGAAGGGCCGGGTGCGTTTTCTCTTTCTGTGGGCGGAAAGGCCCTGAAGACCGTCCTCGGCACGACGGGCAGCGAATGGGGTTGGCAGCATGCCGGGGCTGTGAAAGTCCGAGGCGGGAAAACTGAGATACGCCTTCATGACCTTACCGGATTTGACGGTCGCTGCGATGCTGTGCTGCTTGTCTCCGGAGGCGCCTTGCCGAAACTCCCGGCATCGGGAGAGAGACTGGCCGAGTTCAGAAAGGGGCTTTCCGGCGCGGTTGCACCTGCTCGGGAGAAGTTTGACTTTGTCGTCGTGGGAGGCGGCATCGCCGGAATGTGTGCTGCCGTGGCTGCCGCGAGAAACGGACTGAAAGTAGCCTTGGTTAACGACCGCCCTGTGCTCGGCGGCAACAACAGCTCTGAGGTCCGCGTGCATCTTGGCGGAAGCGTGGAGGTCGGTCCAAACGAGGGCCTCGGGCGGATGATCCGCGAGTTCGGGCACACGAAGAGAGGCAACGCAGGCCCTGCATCCAACTATGAGGACGACAAGAAACTGAAGTTTATTAACGCGGAGAAGAATGTGCGGCTCTTCGCCCCATATCGTGCGGTTTCCGTGGAGACAGACCCGTCGGACGGACGGATTATTTTCGTGACGGCCAAGCATATAGAGAACGGTTCTGAACTTGTTCTTGAGGCTCCGCTTTTTGCTGACTGCACCGGAGACGGGACAATCGGCACTCTTGCCGGGGCTGACTGGACTCAGGGACGCGAGGCCCGCTCGGAATACGGCGAGTCTCTCGCTCCAGAGGAGGCGGACAGCATGACGATGGGGGCTTCCGTTCAGTGGTATACCCGTAAGGATAGCCATCCGACCTCGTTTCCGGAGTTCTCCTACGGATTGGAGTTCAATGACAACAACTGTGAAAAGGTCACTATGGGCGAGTGGACATGGGAGACAGGGATGCACCGCGACCAGGTGCTTGAGGCCGAGTTTGTGCGCGACTATGGTCTGCTCGTCGTCTACTCCAACTGGAGCTGGCTCAAGAACCATTCAGGCGACCCGAAATTCTCCGACCGCAGCCTCGACTGGGTGGCATACATCGCCGGAAAGCGGGAATCGCGCAGGCTTCTCGGAGACTACGTCTTGACACAGAACGATATAGACGGAAACATAGCCCATGACGACGCTTCATTCACGACGACGTGGAGCATAGACCTCCATTTCCCGGACAGCGTTAACTCAAGGAACTTTCCCGGCGGAGAGTTCAAGTCCGCGACCGTGCATAACTGGATTTATCCCTACGCGGTGCCTTACCGTTGCCTCTACTCCCGCAATGTCGGCAACCTCTTCATGGCGGGGCGTGACATCAGCTGCACGCACGTGGCGCTCGGAACTGTCCGCGTGATGCGCACGACAGGGATGATGGGCGAGGTGGTCGGGATGGCCGCATCGCTCTGCCACAAGTACGGCTGCCTGCCGCGCGGAGTCTACAGCGGACATCTTGACGAATTGAAGGCAATGATGAAGGCCGGGGCAGGACGCCGTGACGTGCCGCTTTCAGACCAGACTTTCAATGAGCAGAATTGTCTGCTTGCAGCTCCTGCGAATGAAGCTCCGGAGAGGAAGACCATTCCTACGCGCAAGTTCTACGGCTGCCGCGCAACTTTGGAGTCAGACACCCTGCGCCTTTCCAATTCATTAATAGAGAGGACTTTCCTTTGGAACGGCGGTGACTTGATCAGCCTGTCCATAAAGGATCTGAAGACAGGTCGAGTATTCGCGAACAAGTCTGCCGAGCCGTCCTTCGTGGTGACTTCGGAGACGGTTCCGGCGACTGACGGAAAGTTCAGCACACGGCTGGTTGCCTCCGACGGCATACATCCCGTGCATCTTGAGGCGGAAGTCTCGTATTCTCTCGGCACAACCCGGATTCTCCGTGTGTTCCGTCTCTATGACAACTGCCCGGCAATCGCCTGTGACAACTACGTCTGCGGGGCGGACGCGTCCGTTGAGCGCGAGGGCGGCAATACCGCAGACAACAAGAACATCGAGTCTGCGGCCGACATGAAACAGAAAAAGAAACGTTCTCCTTATCTTGAGACGCTATCCCTTGACGGTGTCCACTGGCATTGCCGCGCTGTCGAGTTCTTTGACGTGACCGACTGGAACAACAATCTCGTAGCCGAGCGGGACTTCATTCCATACCGCAGGACGGGCTACCGGGGCAACATCCTCTTTGCCCGTGACGGCCGTGACGGGAACGGATTCTTCTTTCTCAAGGAGGCTCCGTGCTCAAGCGTCCAGCTGGGCTATCCCGGCTCGGACTTCGTCTGCGAATTCGGCAATTTCACGGTCTCCGGCATAGGCGCTTCGGAGGCTGACCTCAAGTCTTCCGACTGGGTGAAGCTCTACTCCTGCGTGACGGGCGTCTTCGGCGAAGGGGAGCTCTCTCCGCTCAAGGCTCTGCGTGCCTATCAGAAAAACATCCGGGAGCACCGCCCGGAGCGTGACGAGATGATAATGATGAACACATGGGGCGACCGCAGCCAGGACTCGAAGGTGAACGAGGTCTTCTGCCTCGCGGAACTTGAGAAGGCCGCGCGTCTTGGCGTCACGCATTTCCAGATTGACGACGGCTGGCAGGAGGGCAAGAGTCCAAACTCCTCTGTGGCCAAGGGCTCGTTCCGGAACATCTGGGACAACCCTCTCTACTGGACTCCGGCAAAGGACAAGTACCCTCACGGGCTGGCTCCGGTGGTCGAGAAGGCAAAGGAACTCGGAATCGAGCTTGGCCTCTGGTTCAATCCGAGTGTACAGAACGACTTCGAGGATTGGGAGAAGGACGTTGAGGCTGTCGTGAAACTCTACAGGGAATATGGCATCCGCGTCTTCAAGATTGACGGCCTCTCCATCCCGACCAAGAAGGCCGAGACCAATCTCCGCAAGTTCTTCGACACTGTACTTGAGAAGACTGACAATCAGGTGGTTTTCAACCTTGACGTGACGGCAGGACGTCGTGGAGGCTACAACATGTTCAACGAATACGGAAACATATTCCTTGAAAACCGCTACACCGACTGGGGCAACTACTACCCCTACCAGACTCTGCGCAATCTCTGGCAACTCAGCCGCTATGTGCCGGCGGAGCACCTTCAAGTCGAGTTTCTAAACAAATGGCGCAACCCGGAGAAGTATGCCGGAGACCCGTTTGCCCCGTCATCATATTCATTTGATTATGTTTTCGCGACCTCTATGGCCGGCCAGCCTCTCGCGTGGATGGAGGCGTCTAACCTTCCGGAGGAGGCATACGGGATTGCAGGCCTTGTAGGGGCATATCGCAAGGTGATGAAGGATTTCCACAAGGGGACAGTGCTTCCGATAGGAGAGGAGCCTTCAGGATGTTCATGGACAGGTTTTCAGTCAGTTTCATCCGACGGCAGGAGCGGCTTCGTTCTCGTCTACCGTGAGCTGAATGAACGGGGAACAGCGGTTCTGGACACCTGGCTGCCTGAGAACGCTGTTGTGGAGTTCACCAAGGTTCTCGGTAGCGGAGAGGACTTCTCCGTGACGGCAGGGCGGCACGGAGCCGTTGAGTTCAGCCTTCCGAAGGCAAATGGTTTTGTTATGTATAAATATAAAATTGTAAAATAATGAATATAAGGCATTTGCTTGTTTTATTCGCGTCTTTTGCCATCTCTGTCCTGACGATGTCGGCTCATTCTGGCGATGACTCCGTGCAGGCAGCGAAAGACAGGGAGACTTATGGCTCTCCCGAGCTTATGCAGAATGTCTATGGGCGTGACTATGAGCTTCTTAATGGTAAGTGGGACGCAATAATCGACCTCTACGACCTTGGGAGGAGCAAACAGCTGTGGCTTAACCGCAAGCCGGAGACAAAGACAGAGTTTTTTGAATATTCGTTTGACGGCGGCCTCCGGCTCAATGTCCCGGGGGACTTCAACAGCCAGATTCCTCAGCTTCAGTATTATGAGGGAACGGTTTGGTATGCGAGGCATTTCAGCGCATCGCCTGCATGCGCCGGCGAAAGGCTCTTTCTCTATTTCGGCGCGGTCAGCTACCGCTGCACCATCTGGCTCAACGGGCACGAATTGGCAAGCCATGAGGGAGGGTTCACCCCTTTCCAGATTGATGTCACCGACCACATCATTGACGGGGACAACTTCATCTGCGTCGAGGTCAACAACCGCCGCAGTACTGATGCGATTCCCGCCATGTCCTTTGACTGGTGGAACTACGGGGGCATCACGCGCGACGTCATGCTCGTCCGCACTCCGCAGGTTTACATCAAGGACTATTTCATCCATCTTGACAGGACGGCTCCTGACGTGATAAACGCCTCTGTGCGCATGTCGGCAGGTGTCCCGGAGGGTTCAGCAGTTGTCATTGACATCCCGGAGCTCAAATGTAGTGTGAATGTCGCCCTCGATGCCACGGGATGCGGCTCCAAGTCGTTTAAGGTCAAGAAATTGCAGCGGTGGTCTCCTGATTCTCCCAAACTCTATGACATTCATCTGTCATATTTTTCAGGTGCTGCGGAGGCCGGCGATTCCATATCCGAGAAAATCGGTTTCCGCAACATCACTGTGGACGGCACGCGCATACTCGTGAACGGAAGTCCGACGTTCATGCGCAGTGTATCTTTTCATGAGGAGATACCGCAGCGTATGGGACGGGCTTTCTCCGAGGCCGACGCCTGGCAGCTCCTCTCCGAGGCAAAGGAGCTGGGCGTCAATATGGTACGTCTTGCACACTATCCCCAGAACGAGTACACGGTGCGTCTTGCCGAGAGGCTGGGCATAATCCTCTGGCAGGAAATCCCGGTTTGGCAGGGCATCGACTTCGAGAATGCTGCGACGATGGACAAGGCTCTCCGAATGTTCTCCGAGATGCTTTACCGCGACAAGAATCGTTGCGCAGTGGGATTTTGGGGCATCGCCAACGAGACCCGTCCGAGTCCGGCACGCAACGCCTTTCTTCATCGCACTCTCGAATTTGCCCGCGGCATGGACTCCACAAGACTCTACACCGCAGCCTTCGACAATGTTTACTACAAGGAGGAGTTCGGAGAGTTCCGCATCGAGGACAACTTCACGGAGGAACTGGACGTCGTGTCGTTCAACAAGTACATGGGCTGGTATGCTCCGTGGCCGGTCGAACCGTCGCTGTGCCGCTGGAATGTGGTTCCTGACAAGCCTGTGATTATTTCTGAGTTCGGCTGCGAGGCTCTTTACGGACAGCGCGGCAATGCCGAGTGGGCAGGCTCATGGAGCGAAGACTATCAAGCGGCGAATTACCTCAGAAACCTTGAAATGTTCGAGCAGATTCCGAATCTTGCCGGCGTGTCTCCGTGGGTGCTCTATGATTTCCGCTCTCCGTACCGCTTCCATCCAACCAATCAGGACGGCTGGAACCGCAAGGGGCTGGTTTCTGATCAGGGGCAGCGGAAGAAAGCGTGGTATATCATGCACGATTATTATATGAAAATGAATAAATAGGCAATAGGTTTCTTCATTTTCAATGGCTAAGCATTTGTTGAAAATAAATTGTTGATATATAGATTGTTATGAAAGTACTGATTATTGTGGCATCGTGCATGGCGTTGGTCTTCGGACCGGCGGATGTGGCGTCGGCGTCAGCGAAAAGGGAGAAGATTCCGGTGTATAAGGATGCTTCGGCGCCAGTTGAGAAGCGTGTCGAGGACTTGCTGTCAAGGATGACGCTGGAAGAGAAGATAATGCAGATGAACCAATACACGCTGGGGCGCAACACTGTGGAGAACAATCTTCGTGAGATGGTTGGCAAGGTGCCTGCGGAAGCCGGCTCCGTGATTTATTTTTCCGATGATGCGGAACTTCGCAACGCGATGCAGAAGCGCTGCATGGAGGAGTCCCGTCTCGGCATCCCCATGCTTTTTGGACATGACGTCATCCACGGCTATCGGACAATGGCTCCGGTTCCGCTTGCTCAGGCTGCCAGCTGGAATCCATCTCTCGTGGAGGCTGTTAGTGCTGATGCCGCCCGCGAGGCCTCAGCCTGCGGTGTGGATTGGACATTCTCGCCGATGGTTGATGTCGCCCGCGACCCGCGATGGGGTAGGGTCATGGAAGGCTACGGGGAGGACGTGTTTCTCACTTCCGAGTTCTGCCGTGCCGCCGTGCGTGGCTATCAGGGCTCCAGTCTGTCGGAGGAGGGCACAATTGCAGCCTGCCTCAAGCACTTTGTCGGTTATGCCGCATCGGAGGCCGGACGTGACTATGTCTACACTGAAATCTCCGGCCAGACACTTTGGGACACTTATCTCCCACCGTTCAGAGCCGGAGTAGATGAGGGAGCGGCGACGGTGATGAGCGCATTCAACAACATAAGCGGCATCCCTGCCTCTGCCAACCGCTACACCATGACAGAAATTCTCAAGGAATCCTGGGGTTTCGACGGCTTCATCATCTCCGACTGGGACGCCGTCATCCAGCTGTGCAATCAGGGATATGCTGAGGATGGAAAGGAAGCAGCGGAGCTTGCGCTCAACGCCGGAATAGATATGGACATGATGGACGATCTCTATCACAAGCACATAACCACGCTACTCAATGAGGGGAAGATTGACCTTAGGACCATTGACGAAAGTGTCCGGCGTATTCTCCGCGTGAAGTTCCGCCTCGGACTTTTCGAGCGTCCCTACACGGATGCCCGTCCTGCAGACGAAGTCTACCTTCAGCCTTCCGCCCTTGCGAATGCCGAGGAACTGGCCCAGGAGTCAATGGTCCTTCTGAAAAACGAAGGCTCCCTGTTGCCTCTGCAGAAAAAGGGATGCATTGCCCTCATAGGGCCTCTTGCCGACACACAGTCCGAACTCATCGGTAACTGGGTGGCACGCGGCAAGGCTGCCGAAGTGGTGTCTATTCTGAACGGAATGAAGTCGGAGTTCGGCTCTTCAGCAGAGGTTGTCTCGGCGAAAGGCTGCGATTTTGAGACGGCTTCCGAGCCGGACCTTTCTGAGGCAATTGCCCTCGCTGAAAAGTCGGATGTCACTATTCTCTGTCTTGGAGAGAAGAGCCGTTGGAGCGGGGAAAACTGTTCGCGCTCGTCAATAGCGCTGCCTGCCGTTCAGGAGGAGCTGCTTGCCAAGGTTAAGGCTACCGGCAAGCCTGTAGTGGTGCTGATTGCGAGCGGACGTCCGGTTGACCTTTCGCGCATCGAGCCTCTTGCCGATGCGTTGGTTGAAATCTGGATGCCGGGAACCACTGCGGGAAATGCCGTAGCGGGAATCCTGAGCGGCAAATACAACCCATCCGGCCGCCTTCCGATGACATTCCCGTATACGACAGGTCAAATTCCAGTCTACTACAACCACCGCAACAGCGCACGTCGCGGAACCCAGGGGCTCTACAAGGACATTCAGAGCGAGCCGATGTACTGGTTCGGTTATGGCTTGAGCTACACCACTTTCACCTACTCTCCGGTCAGGCTCTCTTCAGACAGCGTTTCCGAGGACGGCACGGTCACTGCAACTGTCACCGTCACCAACACTGGCAATGTAGCCGGCAAGGAGACCGTTCAGTGGTATATCTGCGACCCGTTCAGCCACAGCGTCGCGCGCCCAGTCCGCGAACTCAAGCACTTCGAAAAGCAGCTTCTCCAACCTGGAGAGTCACGAGAATTCCGCTTTGAGATTAATCCCAAGCGCGACCTCGGCTTCGTTGACAAAAACGGCACTCCCTATCTTGAGAAAGGGGAGTACCGCGTAATTGTCGGAGACTCAGTGGTAAGTTTGACCGTGAAATAGGGTAGTTACTCCCCGTCCGCCATAAACATCGGGTCCCATGACGGGAGCTTGACAGGGGTTTGGTTGAGCATCTCGAGGATGTCCTGCGGGACATATTTCTTGGCGACGACGAGGCGGAACATGTACTCGTTGAACCACTCGTCAGTCATAATGAGACAGCCCTTGTAGCCGGCGGATGCGCCCCAGCTGTTCTCGACCATCCATTTCTTCGGAGCTCCTGTGGCCTTGTCCACATCGACGGCAATCAGCGTCATCGCGTGCGATGAGCCGCTGGCGTGGGTCTGCACCCTTTCCCGTTTGTTCATGCCGAACTTTACTCCAGTCAGGGACTCGTAGTCGAAGTTAGCGAGGTCGAGTGTGCCCTTGCTGCGGCTGAAGAATTTGCCAACGTCGCAGGAGAAGTACATCGCCGTGTTGTCCTTGATGCTCGCGATGGCCATTTCCTTGATGCGCTCAACGGGCAGGTTCACGTAAAGCCAGTTCTTCCCGTCATAGACGTGGCGGTCATACTCGATTTCGTAAACCTTACCATATTCGCGGCACGGGTCGTTCATCACCATGATGTAGCCGTTCTCCAAGTCTTCGCTTATATATTTGGAGTAGAACGACTTCGGTGTGAATTTCTCCACGCTCACAATCTCTCCCTTGCTGTTGCAGCGCGTCCACTCGAACTCCGCAGGCGGTTCTCCAAGGCAGAGGGCGAGAATTCTGTATATGTCCTTGAGCATCTCAATCTTTTGCGATTCAAGTTTTTTCACCATGGCTTCCTCCGCTTTCTTTCCTTTGGGAGCCGCCTCCGCGTATGCCTGACGCAGTCTGAGTCCGTCCTCGCGGAGCTTGAGTTTCAGAAGCATAGCCATCTGAGAGGTGTTGTTGCTGCAGAAGGTCTCGGGCATCGCCTCGGCCGGCACAACGCCATATTTGGTGAGCAGGTCGGACACTCCTGTGAACTGCCCGCCGTCGTTCAGCGGATTGCTGAACAGCCAGTCAACCTGACGGTCATCGTCCGGAAGCGCCCGCGTGTCGATGATTCCCTGAAGAAAGAGGTTGGCTTTCTCAATCTGGTCGTAGAAGAAGACATAGTTCTGCGAGAGATGGAACTCCGGCAGGTCATATTCCTCAATCATCCGCGCCCTCAGTACATTAAGCCCCGTGAACAGCCAGCACCTTCCGGACGACTTCTGGTCGGTGATTCCCTTTGTCTTCACCCTGTCCGAGAAATGAGTGTCAATCATTGCCGCATTTTCGCTGTTTACCGCCAGCGTCGCAATCGAGGTCCCTGCCAGCGCATTTCTCAGCGCCTTGTCTGCCGCCGTGTTCCGGTAACTCCCGGCAATTTCCTTCAGGTTTTCTTGCGTAAGCCCGCCGCCCGTCACGCTCTGCGCAGTCGCACTCATTCCAAGCGCCACTGCAGCCAATGTCAAAAAGATTCGTTTCATATATTCATCGTTTTTTCGTTTCCCATTCAAGCCTCCCGTCGCATCATCCTGCGCTTCAGAACGCCCACAAACGCCCAAAGTTACGAAAATTATTACCCTCCTGCGGATTTTTGAAAAATATTTGCGAAAGTTCACGGAACTCGGTAACTTTGCACCGTAATTGCGAACAGAAGTAAGCGGTTTTGCCTATGACACAGGATGTTGTTAATATTCAATCTGTTGTAAATCTCCTCTGGGGGGGGGAAGAACTATCGTCATCTTGTGGTGAACATTCGCTGAACATAACATATAGAAATTACGTACTCAGGCGGGTACTGAAGCCATTTTAGGCTCCAGTACCCGTTTGTCGTATGTTGCGCTCTACACGGACGAAGCGTAGTACATTGAAATTATAAAGGTTGTTGAGCCCCGCCGTTGGGAAACGCCAGTGATCGTCCGCACAGGGGCTCATTTTTACGGAAGGTGCAGCAGAACAGTGTAGTGTAAATAAAAGTTTGGAAATTAACCTTATAAACACAGTAAATATGAACAGAACAAAACCAATCTATGAGACTCCTCTGGTACGTGTCGAGGCGGTCTCAACCGAGCACGGCTTCGCCACGAGCGGCGGATTCGGAGAAGCTAATCAGGCTGGCGCCTCTGTCAGCGAGGATCCAAATTACACTTATGACCTTTAACAGTAGCTATTATGAAGAACACAATCAAAACAGCGGCTGTTATAGCCCTTTCACTTTTCGCAGCAGCTTGCGCAAAAGTGACAACTGATGAGCCTTCAAACGAAGGACAGGAATTGCATTTCATCGTCAATACGGCGGAAAACGCTGTGGTTAAGTCGTTTTTAGAAAACAACAATGACGGAACCTATACTCCGAAATGGTCAAAAGGCGACGAGTTGGCTATATTTATGGGAACAATCAGCGACAAAACAAAGCCAAGCGGAGTTTTGAGCAACACGAATGAAACCGGTCCAGTTGCGAAATTCGTTGGAACTGTCGCAGCTGTTGAAGGAACAACATCATTCAAGTCATTCGCGCCTGCATCTGCTTTTGCGAAAGGATATGGCCGCGGAAATGTCGGTATCACTTTGTCGGAAAACCAGAAGCCAAGCAGTCTTACGATTGACCAATCTTGCGACATTCTTGTGGCTAAGGAGGCTTCCTATACTGCAGACGCGGCTAATAATGTCGTAGTAAATGACCTCTTCTTCAAGAGGGTGTTCTCTGTAGTGAAGATCGCTCTCACCGGTCCTGCCGCTCTCAGCGGAGAGAAAGTGCAGAAGTTTTCGCTTACCGCTCCGGAAGGAACTGTTCTTGCCGGTCGTGCGGCTATCGACCTTTCTACAGCAGCTATAAATAAGTGGAATATCAGCAAAAATGCAGTTACTGCTACATATACTACTGATGCTCCTGTTTTTGGCAGTGATACTCCAGGTTCAAGTAATGTAGTTTGGCTGGTTGTCAACCCGGGCACAATCGCCTCCGACGCAAAACTGACGTTCTCCGGAGAGACCGCCGCTTATACATTCTCAAAAGAAGTCACTTTGTCAAATGACCTTATCTTCCCGGAGAGCCAACTTGCAGTCATCAACCTGACTTTGGCAGATGAGCACTGCACTAAGAAGACAACTCCGTCTGTGGTTCCTGTATATGCTTCCGTGGCTGAGCTTATAGCTGCCGGAAAACCAACAAAGGACGCTACAAAGGTTACGGTTACTCTCACGGATGAGGAGATTATTAGATTCCACACATTGAAAGATGGAACCGTAGCCGGAGCCATTATTAAGGTAGGAACGCAGGAAGTCGAGATTTTCTGCAAGGGAACTCCATCTAACTGGAAAATAGGAGGAACTATCAGCGGCACATTGACAAATTGTGATTGGATGCTGTTTTATTCTACTTGGGAGCTTTGTCCTGCTGACTACTCGGAGTTGACTTATAAAGCACCGATGTCTACTTGCGCTACTCCGGTGATTACCATCGCCGAGGGCGGTGTGGTGTCTATCGCTTGCGAGACGCCAGGCGCTACTATCCACTACACTGTAGGAGACACTCCTGCCGACCCTACCGAGGCTGACGCCGTATTCAGCGCAGTTACCCTTACTGACGGCCAGACTATCAAGGCTATCGCCGTAGCTGAGGGCTTTAAGCCGAGTGCAGTTGCTTTGAAGAAGTATGTTGTAGGGGGTTCCGCTTTGGTTGACAAGACCGCCACGATCAAGTTCGGAGCGAATAACGTGGAGATAACAAAAGAAAAAAATCCAGTAACAGCTAATGACGATCAGAAAAACTCTTGGACGATTACAACAACTGGAACAGACGTTTATTTTGCTACTCAGAATGACTGTGCACAAGTAGGTTCGTCAAATAACCCTGCGACAAGCATTACCTTTACTTCCACTCTTCCTGAAGATGCAGAGGTGACATCTATCTCGGCTAAATTCGGAGGATACAAAGGCACCGCCGGAGATATCACCTTAAAGGTGGGCGAGACATCAGTCGGAACAGGTAAGTTGAATGCTAAAAATGATGTTACCGTTACAAGTACATCTACCGCAGTCGGTAATAAGGTTACGATAACTGTAACTGGTATCGCAAAGGGCGTTAAGTGCTATAACATTCAGGTTAAGTACAAGACTGCCAACTGACTCCCATCCGACGGTGGCAGCGCTGATGGGCAATAACCCACGGAAGTGTAAGCCAACGCGGATGAAGCAATAAAAACCAACAAATTGAACCCGACAGACTCGCCTCTGCCGGGTTCTTTCAGTTTACCCGCTCCCACACCCCACTCCTATACCTGACTCTCATACTTCATTCACCTAACATCACCCCCCCACCCATAAAAAGACAGCAAACGACATCACACTGATGCCAGTTGCATTCTCACTATCTAAATACGCACCTTAGCGAGTGCTTACAAAGAAGGTGTCGACCAACGAATCTTGCGACAAGGCGAAGAAAAAGTGACAAAATTGCCGGCTTAAAACTCGGAAAAAGTGACAAATATGGATGCAATAATCCAGAGAAAGTGACCATATCGATGATAAAGGCTTTAAAGGTTAAGCGATCTACAATAGCAGCGGCGATGACCTTGTCGGTGAAGATCTGGTCCCATTTGTCAAAGCCAAGGTAGGCAGTAATGATGACGGACTTGATGCTGGCACGGGCCCCAATCTCTGTCATCAAAATCACCATCCAAAAGCCCCCGTCATATACAAAAAATAATCGACAAATTTGTGCGCTATTTGTTG
>ULRB01015778.1_pt1 | contig 12857 bp, 7 predicted proteins | sample 1955051 | NCBI WGS metagenome assembly ULRB01 (sample SAMEA4835671, study PRJEB28245) | human gut metagenome | biome: gut microbiome; material: fecal sample | place: Denmark | collected 2008 | reverse complement strand
GGAGCATCCGCCGTCGTGATTTTCGCCACAATGGTCGTGGTCGCATCCGCAACCGCAGCCGTGGGCGGGTTTGAGTTCTTCGGGCGTGGCGTCGCGGACGGCGAGGATTTTGCCGTCGAAACGCACGGCCTTTCCTGCCAGGGGATGGTTGAAGTCCATCTTCACCTTGTCGGCGGTCACCTCCTTTACGAGACCGTTGATGCGGAAACCGTCGGCGGTCATCATCGGCACGAGTGCGCCGGGCTTGATGGCCTCGTCGTCAAACTTGTCGTCGATGAGGAAGAGGTCCTTGTCGAGGGTGACCACCTGATCGGGGTCGTAGGGGCCGAATGCCTCGTCGGCGGTGGCGGTGACATTGAACTTCCCGTCCTTCTCGAGACCTTCGATGGCCTTTTCAAGGGGAGCGATAACGCCACGGGTCACACCGAAGACAATCTTCTCGGGATCTTCGGCATCGGTCTGGTGGACGAGTTTCTCGGTGCCGTCAGGCTCGACAGCGTAGAGGTCGTAGCCGAGTTCGACATATTTGCCGGGTTGGATTTTTTCCATGATGTTGTATATATTTTTAGTTGGTTGTTTCCAGGTTGAGGATTTCTGAGAGAATCGAGACGGCGGTCTCGACGCTGGGAACATTTGAGAAGGCGAACGACCGCTTCTGGCCGTTCTCGCGGATTTTGACCGTGGAGAGATGGCTCTGGAGATAGGCTATCATACGGCCGAACATCGGCGACTGGTAGTAGGCGACATTCTGGGAGTCGACGAAATAGGTATACATCGTCCCCTGCTTGAGGGCCACCTTCTCGATGCCGAGCTGACGGGCCAGACGGCGCAGTCGCGGCACCCGGGTAAGCTCTGCCGCCTCGGGGGGTATCTTGCCGAAACGGTCGACCAGGCGGGAGCGGAACTCGCGGATATCCATCTCTCGCTCCATCGAGTCGAGTTCGCGGTAGAGGGAGATTCTCTCGCTCTCCTGCGGGACATACCAGGCGGGTAGCAGCAGCTCCAGGTCGCTCTCGATGACGCAGTCTGCGACATATTCGGTCTCCTCCTCCGGGGAGTTGCCATGCTCCTCTTTGGTAAACGTTCCGGCGAACTCTTCGGTTCGAAGCTCGGTGACCGCTTCCTTGAGGATTTTCTGGTAGGTTTCGTAGCCGAGGTCGGCGATGAAGCCGCTCTGCTCCGCTCCGAGGAGGTTGCCGGCTCCACGGATGTCGAGGTCCTGCATGGCGATGTGGATGCCCGACCCCAGGTCGGAGAACCCTTCGATGGCCTGGAGGCGGCGACGGGCGACCGGGGTAAGGGGATTGCCGGGAGGAACCATCAGGTAGCAGAACGCCTTGCGGTTGCTGCGCCCGACACGTCCGCGGAGCTGGTGTAGCTCCGACAGGCCGAAGTTCTGGGCGTTGTTGACAATCATGGTGTTGACGTTGGGCATATCTATGCCGCTCTCCACGATGGTTGTCGCCAGCATCACGTCGTAGTCGTGGTTGGTGAAGTCGATGATGGCCTGTTCGAGTTTCTCGGGGGGCATCTGGCCGTGGGCCACGATGGTACGCGCGTCGGGGACGACCCGCTTGACCATCTGCTCGAGCTGCATCAATCCCTCGATACGGTTGTTGATGATGAACACCTGGCCGTTGCGCGACATCTCGAAGTTGACGGCCTCGGCCAGGAGGTCGTCGGTCAGGGTGTTGACCGAGGTCAGGATGGGGTAGCGGTTCGGCGGCGGGGTGGTTATCGATGACAAGTCGCGGGCACCCATCAGGGAGAACTGGAGGGTGCGGGGGATGGGGGTGGCCGACATCGTGAGGGTGTCGACGCTGACCTTCATCTGTTTGAGCTTCTCCTTTACGGCCACACCGAATTTTTGCTCCTCGTCGATGACGAGAAGCCCGAGGTCTTTGAACTTCACATCCTTCCCGACAAGGCGGTGGGTGCCGACCAGGATGTCTATCTTCCCCTCGGCGAGGTCTTTGAGGATATCCTTTATTTGTTTGGGGGTGCGGGCGCGGGAAAGATAGTCGACCCTGACGGGGAAATCTTTCAGGCGGTCGCGGAATGTGTTGAAATGCTGATAGGCCAGCACTGTGGTAGGCACCAGCACTGCCACCTGCTTGCCGTCGGTGGCTGCCTTGAACGCCGCGCGGATGGCGATTTCTGTCTTGCCGAAACCGACATCGCCGCATATCAGGCGGTCCATCGGGCGGTCGCTCTCCATGTCGGCCTTGACATCGCGTGTGGCCGTCAGCTGGTCGGGGGTGTCCTCATAGATGAAGGATGCCTCAAGTTCATGTTGCAGGTAGCTGTCGGGAGAGAAGCTGAAACCCTTCTCCTCCTTGCGGGCGGCGTAGAGCTTGATGAGGTCGCGGGCGATGTCCTTGAGTTTCTTCTTGGTCTTCTCTTTCATCCGGTTCCAGGCCCCGGAACCGAGCTTGTTGATGGTAGGCTCGACACCCTCCTTCCCCCGGTATTTGGCGAGCTTGTGTAGGGCGTGGATTGAGACGAAGATGCAGTCGTTGTTCTTGTAGATGAGCTTGATCATCTCCTGGGTGGTGCCGTTGACCTGGGTGCGCAGCAGCCCCCCGAATTTACCGACACCATGGTCGACATGGACGATGTAGTCTCCGGTCTCGATGGCCGACAGCTCCTTGAGCGACAGGGCGAGCTTTCCCGAACGGGCGCGGTCGCTCTTGAGGGAGTATTTGTGGAAACGGTCGAAAATCTGGTGGTCGGTGAAGAGACAGCGTTTCAGCCGGTGGTCGACGAACCCCTCATGGAGGGTGGCCGACGCGGGGGTGAAAGGAATCTCGTCGGCACGTTCCTCGAAGATGGCGTGGAGACGCTGGGCCTGTTTCTGGGAATCGGTCAGGATATAAATCTTGTAGCCCTCACCGAGGAATTTCAGGAAAGAGGCTGATATGAGGTCGAAATTCTTATGGTAAAGTCCCTGCGGGGAACAGCTGAAATCGAGGGAGGTCTCCGACTCCTTGGCCGGGGTGGCGGCGGTGTATTCCAGACGGGTGAAGCCTGCGAATTTCCGGGCGAATTTCGCCGGGTCGACAAGCTGCTTCATGGCCTGGGCGTCCCCCTCCCCGGCAATCACCGCCGAGGAAGAGAAACTGTCGTTGGCGATGGCCTCGATTCGTCCGAGAAGCCGGGAGGAGTCTGCGGTGGCTATGACGGTGGAGGGGGGGATGAAGTCAAGCAGGCTCTCCCCCGCGTCACCATCGGAAGAGACATTGGCGGTCACGGCAACCGAGTCTACCTTCTGTTCCGACAGCTGTGTCTCGATGTTGAAAGTGCGTATCGACTCGATTTCGTCGCCGAACAGGTCGATACGGTAAGGGAGTTCCCCCGAATATCCGAAAATATCGATGATTGAGCCACGGATGGCGAAATGTCCCGGTTCATATACATAGTCGACCGGGAGGAAGCCATTGTTGAGAAGCCATCGGCGCGTCTTCTCCAGGTCGATTTCCTGACCGACGGAGAAAGTCGCCGTCTTGTCGGTGATTACCTGACGCGACGCCACCTTCTCGGCCATCGCCTCAGGATAAGAGACCACGAAACGCAGCTCAGGGTCAGTGGTCCAGTGGCTCAGGGCCTCGGTGCGCAGAATCTGCTGGGGAGGGTCTACCTGGCCATACTTGATATCGCGGCGGTAACCAGACGGGAAAATCATCACCGCGTTGTCACCCAGTATCTTGACAAGGTCGTTGTAGAGATACCCCGCGTCATCCATCGAGTCGGCGACAAGCAACGCCGGCACATTCTCCGGTGTCCCCTTCTGTTTCCCGGAGGTATTCCCATTGGCCTTTCCATCGGCAGCGAGGGCCATCCCCCCGAACAGCATAGCCACGGAGGAACCCGCAAGCCCACCGAGGGTCACGACGCTACCCCCGCGTGCAATCTCAAGCGCACGGGCCATGGCCTTTTCCCTGGCCGGTGACAAAAATCCCTTCGCCAGCGTTTCCAGCTGGCACACCCCCTCCGCGGAGGAAGCTGTCACAGATTCGGACATATCAATACTCAATTAAGACGGAATTGCAAAATTAGCAAAAAAAGTTGTGTTTTTCACTCAAGAAACCCCTCCCCTAAGTATTCCTCCATAATAATAATTTAAGTTCTCCGATTTAAGTGAGTGCAGCAAATAGCTTTCAAATCCACATTATTATCCTACTTTGCCGGTCTCGATTTCGGATTTGAGGAACTGGAAGATATAGACAGCTCCCTGATAGTAAAGGCCGCATTCGGGGTCATTGAGCTTGGCGAAGGTAGTTGAGGAATACAGCTCGTCAAGGGCGCGGCGTATATCCCAATGATATTCTGCCATAAGCATTTCAGCAAGTTCAGCCGCAAGGCATTCTATTTGAAATTGGATGTCTTGTGTCATAATTCGATGCGTTTTAAGAGTCCCACGGCTTTTGGGGTGCCAAAGACGCATTGGGCAGAAGGGTAGCCCTTAGATCTCAGTTCTTCAACCAATGCTGATGCCGACAGATGGTCCATTATGAATTGGCGAATCTGAACGCCGACCGTGTCATCGGCAATAGGGCCTATGACAATATCGTATGGATGAACCGGAACATCGGTATTGTTCGTTCGGTTCATCACCACAAATTCTACCCATTCCTCCGAGTAGTCAGGAAAAAACTTTATGTTCAGTCCGTTCTTTGTCGCCTCGTATATGTCAAATTCAAAGCAGGACAGTGTGGGGCTTCCTTCGTTGAGGAATCGAGTTGTTCTAACTGCCATCTCCATAGCTTGGTCAGGATTGGCGTTGAGATAGAATCCTTGTCCGAAATCTTTGCCACGCTTACTGCGCGAAAGGTCAATGTGCTCAATTGCAACGTTTGAGCCGTGATAGAGTCGTATCATATCTTGCCTCCTTCCCGTTGACAAATGACTTGGAGGTCTGAGACAGCATCATCGATGGAGAGGGTGTGTTCGGCAGCATAGCAGTCGAGAAGGAAATCTATGCCGGTGAAACGGCGCAGATATGCGTAGGCCTGCATATTGGAGAGGTTATATCGCTGTGCGAAAGCTCCGACACACGCCACTACATATTCAATCCTATTAAATATTTCTTTCTTGTCCATGGCTATGCAGTATTGCTTACGATTAAATGATTTTTTGCGTTGACGTAATACGCAAAGTTACAAATAAAAAATGGAACCATAGTCAAATATAAGCAATAAAGAATAAGATGAGGTTTGGCTTAAGGAGGGTGATGAATGCAATTTGGGGGATTGGAGGAGGCGGGTGGATGGGGGCGGGTGGGAAATCTTAAAATAAACGGTTTGAATTAATGAAGTTTTGCGTATTTTAAGGGGGCGGGAAAAGAGGGTTTTCGAGGAAATTTTGTAACTTTGCGGGATAATCGGGGGCGATACGGCCTCCAATCGGGGCTGATAGGGCCTCCGGTTATTGACGAATTATGGTAATACGTCAAATTCAACATAAACTGTTTTTCTAAACCATTATGAGTAAAGAAAAAAAATTCCTGACCTGTGATGGTAACCAGGCAGCGGCTCATGTCTCCTACATGTTCTCGGAGGTAGCCGCCATCTATCCCATCACCCCCTCATCGACTATGGCTGAATATGTCGACGAATGGGCAGCCGCAGGCCGAAAGAACATTTTCGGTGAGACCGTTCTTGTCCAGGAGATGCAGTCGGAGGGTGGCGCCGCCGGCGCTGTCCACGGTTCGCTCCAGGCCGGTGCCCTCACCTCCACTTATACCGCTTCGCAGGGTCTGCTGCTGATGATCCCCAACATGTACAAGATTGCCGGCGAACAGCTCCCCTGCGTCTTCCATGTGTCGGCCCGTACTCTTGCCAGCCACGCGCTGAGCATCTTCGGCGACCATCAGGATGTCATGTCGGTGCGCCAGACCGGTTTCGCCATGCTCTGCGAGGGTTCGGTTCAGGAGGTCATGGACCTCGCCGGTGTCGCCCATCTGGCAACCATCAAGTCTTCCATCCCCTTCGTAAACTTCTTCGACGGATTCCGCACCAGCCATGAGATTCAGAAAATCGAGATGATTGAGCAGGATGACCTGGCTCCGCTTCTCGACCGCGAGGCTCTTGACCGCTTCCGTCAGCGTGCGCTGACCCCCCAGGCTCCCGTGTCGCGCGGTATGGCCGAGAACGGTGACGTGTTCTTCCAGCACCGTGAGGCCTGCAACCCTGCCTACAACAACGTCGCTGACGTGGTTGAGGAATACATGAACAAGATTTCCGAAATCACCGGCCGCAAATATGGTCTGTTCAACTACTACGGTGCCGAGGATGCCGACCGTGTGATCATCGCCATGGGTTCGGTTACCCAGGCCGCTCAGGAGGCTATCGACTTCCTGCTCGAAAAGGGCGAGAAGGTCGGTCTGGTGTCGGTTCATCTCTACCGTCCTTTCTCAGCCAAGCACTTCCTCGCCGCTGTCCCCAAGACCGCCAAGCGTATCGCCGTGCTTGACCGCACCAAGGAACCCGGCGCTACCGGCGAACCTCTCTTCCTCGATGTCAAGGAATGTTTCTACGGTCAGGAGAATGCTCCCCTCATCGTCGGTGGCCGTTACGGTCTGGCGTCTAAGGATACCACTCCCGCCCAGATTATCGGTGTGTTCGAGAACCTCGCCCTGCCGATGCCCAAAGACCACTTCACCGTCGGTATCGTCGATGACGTGACTTTCACTTCGCTTCCCCTCCCCGAGGAGGTTGCCCTGGGCGACAAGTCGACCTACGAGGCCAAGTTCTTCGGTCTGGGTGCTGACGGTACTGTCGGTGCCAACAAGAACTCGGTGAAGATTATCGGTGACAACACCAACAAGTACTGCCAGGCTTACTTCGCATACGACTCCAAGAAGTCGGGTGGTTTCACCTGCTCACACCTCCGTTTCGGCGACGCTCCCATCCGTTCGACCTATCTGGTCAACACCCCCAACTTCGTCGCTTGCCATGTCCAGGCCTACCTCCACATGTATGATGTGACCCGCGGTCTGCGTGACAACGGTACTTTCCTTCTCAACACCATCTGGGAAGGTGAGGAGCTTGCCAAGAACCTCCCTGCAAAGGTGAAGAAATATTTCGCCGACCACAACATCTCGGTTTACTATATCAACGCCACCAAGATCGCTCAGGAAATCGGTCTGGGCAACCGCACCAACACCATCCTCCAGAGCGCGTTCTTCCGCATCACCGAGGTTATCCCCGTCGACCTTGCCGTTGAGCAGATGAAGAAGTTCATCGTCAAGAGCTATGGCAAGAAGGGTCAGGATGTGGTTGACAAGAACTACGCTGCCGTTGACCGTGGTGGAGAGTACAAGAAGCTCGACGTTGATCCCGCATGGAGCAACCTCGAGGTAGAGGCTCCCGCTCCCAACGATGATCCCGAATTCATCAACAAGATTGTCCGCCCGATCAACGCCCAGGATGGCGACCTGTTGAAGGTTTCCGACTTCGCCAACATCCCCGACGGCACATGGCATAACGGCACCGCCGCTTATGAGAAGCGTGGTGTGGCCGCCTTCGTTCCCGAATGGAAAGAGGAGAACTGTATCCAGTGTAACAAGTGTGCCTATGTCTGCCCCCACGCCGCCATCCGTCCCTTCCTGCTCGACGCCGAGGAGATGAAGAACGCTCCCGTGGCTGAGGACAAGACTCTCCCCGCAATCGGCAAGCAGTTTGCCGGCATGCGCTTCATCCAGTCTGTCGACGTGCTCGACTGTCTCGGTTGTGGCAACTGCGTGGATGTCTGCCCCGGCAAGAAGGGTGTGAAGGCTCTGGAGATGAAACCTCTGGAGACTCAGCTCGACAAGCAGGCTGAATGGGACTACTGCGTGAAGTCTGTCTCCTCAAAGCAGGATCTCATCGACATCACAGCCAATGTGAAGAACTCCCAGTTCGCCACTCCGCTGTTTGAATTCTCCGGCGCATGCTCGGGTTGCGGCGAGACCCCCTATGTCAAGCTCATCTCCCAGCTCTACGGTGACCATGAGATGGTTGCCAACGCTACCGGTTGCTCCTCTATCTACTCCGGTTCGGTGCCCTCGACTCCCTACACCACCAACTTCCGTGGTCACGGTCCCGCATGGGCCAACTCCCTGTTCGAGGACTTCGCCGAGTTCGGTCTGGGTATGACCATCGCCAACGAGAAGATGCAGCTGCGTCTTGCCTCCCTGATGGAGCAGGCCCTGACTTGCGACTGCTGCTCTGCCGAAATCAAGGAGCAGGCTCAGAAGTGGCTCGACAACCGCAACGACGCTGTCGCCACCCGCGAGGTTTACGAGACAATCGTTCCTCTCTGCGCTGCATGCGACTGCGACATCTGCAAGGGTATCGTTGCCCTCAAGGGCTTCATCGTTAAGCGCAGCCAGTGGATTATCGCCGGTGACGGTGCCGCATACGATATCGGTTTCGGCGGTCTCGACCATGTACTCGCTTCTGGCAAGAATGTCAACATCCTTGTCCTCGACACCGAGGTTTACTCCAACACCGGCGGTCAGGCTTCGAAGGCTACTCCTATCGGTGCCATCGCCAAGTTCGCCGCTGCCGGAAAACGCATCCGCAAGAAGGACCTCGGTCTGATTGCCACCACCTACGGTTATGTCTACGCCGCCCAGGTTGCTATGGGCGCCGACCAGGCCCAGACCCTCAAGGCTATCCGCGAGGCCGAGGCTTACGACGGTCCTTCAATCATCATCGCCTACAGCCCCTGTATCAACCATGGTCTCCGTGCCGGTATGGGCAAGTCGCAGGCTGAGGAGCAAAAGGCCGTTGAATGTGGTTACTGGCACCTCTGGCGTTACAACCCCGTTCTCGAAGAGGAGGGCAAGAATCCCTTCTCGCTCGACTCGAAGGCTCCCGATTGGGACAAGTTCGAGGATTTCCTCAAGGGCGAGGTTCGTTACGCTTCGGTTCAGAAGCAGTATCCCGCTGAGGCTGCCGAGCTGTTCAACGCCGCCAAGGCCAACGCACGCTGGCGTTACAACAACTACCTGCGTCTGTCGCAGAGCCAGTGGGGTGTTGAGCCCCCCGCCATCGTGGAATAATCCCCGATAAAGCGTGAGGCGTTGCCTCACTCCTGACATAAATATCGCTTCGCTGTTTCAGGCCGGTTTTCTTGGCTTGGAATTGCGAAGCGATTTTTTTTGTTCTTTTTCGAATTGTATTTTCCCGTTCTTTTGGCCAGGCCCAAAAGAACCAAAAGGCCAAGGACGCGTGAAAATCCATGGGAGGGGGCCAGGCGGCTCCGCGCGGCGCACCGGGAACTCGCCCTGACGGGCTCAGACACCCCGGTGCTTCGCCGGCGCTCCCGCCACCGCCCCCTCCCGATTTTCACAATGCGCCTTCCATCCGGCTACAATCTTTGCTCCACAATCCCATCTCTATTTTTCCTTTTCTCTTTTCCCTTTTTGTCTTTTTGTCTTTTTGTCTTTGCGTTTCTCCCTCTTACTATATTACTATATTACCATCTATTTGACTTTTACCACGTCTACTGTAGGGACGCGCCGCGGCGCGTCCGCATCAACCTTCAGATGAAAAAAGTCTCACGCAGATTTCGCAGATACGCAGATTTATCGCGGATTGATGAGGAGAATTTCGGAAAAGGTCTCGCAGAATACGAGAAATAAGTGTTAAATTATTTTAAAAATGGGGAGGTAAATTGAAGACTTGTAAAAAGTTAAAAGAAAACGTAACTTTGCCGAACATTTTCTGGATCCGTACCGAAGGCTCGCAAGACACTCCGTACTATCCCTGGGATGAACGGGAACAGTTGAAATTCACCGGAAAACAGGTGGTAATTGACGGCACAGCCTATCCCTTATATGAGTATGATTTCTGGTGGTATGGCAATACCCCGACCCACATCCTCTTCCGGGTGGAGAAAAACGGCGATGTAGCCGCCACCAACACTCCCGACCTGAAATTCCATGATGGTGCGCTCTATTGCACCAATGACCTTGCGGATTCCGAAGGTGACATTGCTTTCGACATCGCCACCGCCGAGGATGTCGACCCTAAGTATCACCACACGGTGTATTTCGCCCAGGATCAGACTTATTACTGGGATGCGCAGGATACATACGTCCATGTCTGGGGTACCGGAGGAGACCTGCGCCCATGGGCATACAACGAGTCGATGACCGCATGCGTCACTCCAAATCCGAATCCCGCATATCAGGGGACACCGAAAGAAATATGTGTGGTACGAGACGGCATATGTCCATGTGTTTGAATACGATTTCTGGTATTTCGGCGGGGAGCCTACCAACCTGCTTTTCCACAACCTTTCCCCATATTACGGCAATCCATTCACCGGCGACCTTGAGTTTGTCGAGGGTGCGTTATATGGTTACAAAGGTAACGGGGTCGTTACCCAGGCGATTCCCGATCCCGAGATTGTCCCCGAGATTCCGACCCTGACCGGCACATTCTATGTCGCCGACACCGATGGATGGATTGCCCCCGGGTCGGAAATCAGGCAGTGGTACAACTATAACCTGATGATTGGAATGAACGACCAGGAATGGCCAAATGTAAACTATACCCATGACACATCTTTCAAAGACAAATATGTCGAGATAAATGGCCGCTGGTATCCCATATACAAGTTTGATTTGACGTCAGGAAGTGGGAAAGTGTGGAACATCCACAACGTCTCCCGCTTCGCCTCCCCCTATGGACGGCTCAACGAGGAGTATGTCAGGGATGCTGACGGCAATATGGTCTACGATGACAACGGCTACCCCAAAATGGAGTACAAGTTTGTGGAACCCCTGGAAGGGTTGCTCCCCAAATATGAAGACCGCACCGCCGACGACGCTATGGGGCAGGTTGCTCCCGGTGTTTGGAAATTCACTGTCGACGACATCGCCGGATATGACGATGTGCTGTTCTACTACTACACCCTTGAGGATCCAGAGCTGGTAGTGCATCCGGCCTCGCGCAGCCGCTATTTCAACCCCATCGAATGGGACGGCTATGTGTTCGACATCGGCACCGACTGCGTTCATCAGTCATATCTCACCGTCGATGAGTATGAGTCGCTCCGCCAGAAAGACCTCAAGGAGGCCTCCACCCTCTACCTCGCCGGAAGTTCCGCCATGTCGGGCCTGACCGGTCAGGATGGCCCGATCAAATCCGTCCCCGTCGAAGCCGACCACGGATGTTTCTTCTATGAGTTCGATGTCACCGACGAGTCAGCCGCCTCCTTCAAGATTTCCACAATGGATGTCGCAGGGATAGTCGGCAGGAAGGACCTCGCCGACCATTACAGTTTCCAGCGCGGATGGGCCACATTCAACCTCGGAATCATCGGATTCCAGAACGACCCAGGGGATGCCGACTGGTATGACAAATATATCTATGCTCCCGGCAACGGTCAGAGCCGCCAGGCGCGTCTGTGGCTCAACGAGTCGGTTGATTTCAACAGCTCCACCCAGTATCCGTGGCGACTTGGCGACGGAGAGAACGGGGTGACTGAGGGTGACTATTGGCTCGTCATAGACCTCCATGATGAGGACCATTCGCTGACATTGCTGGATTTTGACCCCAATCCGACCTCCGAAATCGCCAACAAGGGGTTCAGTGTGGCTGAAGTCGGATATGATTACGCGTTGAGCCTCGACAACACCGATCCTCACAAGGGGGAGGCCGCCAATGGCAAGGTGGGCTTCGACCGAGTGAACGTGCTGTCAGCCAATGCCGAGGTCACCGGCCGCTCCGCCGATTTCCTGAAAGAGCGTGATTTCACGGTCGCTTACACCGCGTATGTCGGGGATGTGGCTGTTGCCACTCTTGACATCCCGGAGGATGGCGACTTCGAATCGGGTGTGATGGAGATTCCATATATGGCTCCCGGAGAGCTTGCCGACGTGTCTGTAAGGGCGCATTACACCGACACCAACACCAGGCGTTCATTCTGTTCCCGCAATAACCACAAGGAGCTGACCGCCCCGATGCCTGTGCTTCCCTCCCCCCGGACTGCGTCTGTGGATGGCAGTATGCACCTCTATTTCGCTTCCAGGCAGGATGAGGAGTCACTCACTATGACAGTCGGCGGTGCGGCCACGGTGCCTTACCAGTTGGAGGAAGAGACCCCGTATGTCTACTATCCCGATTATTCGGTTGAGGAGGTCAACACTGACGGTGGGATGCCCCGACCGACAACATCCTTGTATCCTCCGGCCACTGGATGGCTTCCAGGGAGCCGTTTGCCAATCACCTGGGCAAATACTCCGACACCCCCTGGATTCCCGTCAGCGATGACATGGAGTACGGCGACAGCAACAACTGGTCGAAATATGTGGCATCCGAGGGCCATCTTCCCCTCTTTATCAACGCGCTTACCACTGTCGACAGCTTTGATACCACTGTCAGCTCCACTGCCGGTCTCAAGCTCCACGCCGTTTATCCCTTCCTCGTTGCAACGGAGGAGACTCCCGCTGCGGCTCCCCGCCGTGTGATGGCAAAGGAGGGTGAAGAGACCTCCGCTATCCCCGCCGGACTCTCGTTGATGACCTTGCGCGCCAGCAAGGATGCCTCCATCGAGTTCGGTGGCCGCACCATCAGCTCAATCGACGGAATCAACGCCGACCGGTCAGTGACGGATGAGGCCGAGAGATACTACACCATCGGAGGTGTGGCTCTCTCCTCACGCCCCTCCCTCCCCGGCATCTATGTCGCCGTGAAGGGCACCTCCGTGAAGAAAGTCGTCATCAAGTGACATTTACCAACTCGCTCCGCTCGTCAGGGGCCTCACGCAGATTCCGCGGATTTCGCAGATTCCCCGCAGATAGAAGGGGATAAAACGGATTTGAAGAAGAGGTCTCACAGATTACACGGATTACACAGATGCCA
>ULRB01070635.1_pt1 | contig 12873 bp, 16 predicted proteins | sample 1955051 | NCBI WGS metagenome assembly ULRB01 (sample SAMEA4835671, study PRJEB28245) | human gut metagenome | biome: gut microbiome; material: fecal sample | place: Denmark | collected 2008 | reverse complement strand
AAGTACAGCTCCATCGTAAAGCCACGATACTCACCGAGGGGGATGGGGTCGGGATATCGGGCATTTCTCTCCATTGGAACGAGCTTTTACGCTTGTTTCCCACTCGCGACCGCAAGCACCTTTCCACCAAACTTTCTTATTCGAGCCAAAAGTTATACTGTCCGGTGTCAACGGCAAATTCTTTTCCGACCACTCGGCAATCAATTCGAGATGTACTGCCGATAAACTGTTACTCATACCAAGACCTCAGCTTCCTCTTTGATTAGAGTATATGAGGTTTCGGCTTTTTCTTGCAGTTTGCGAATATCCGTAAAAATGAAAAAAGCCCTTTGAGAAAAGATTTTTCCTCTCTCAAAGGGCTTGAATGAATTAGTTTATAGGTTTCTTTGAAAAATCACCATATCCACCAACTTGACTCCGCATTCAAATATCGGGTGGTCGTAATTATCTATAAAAAAGTTAGGTATGATATGAGAACGAACAAAACCGCACTTTTCATAGAATGGAACTGTCAGAGGACTGTCGCCCGTTCCGACCTGTAAAACGGAATATTTGTCGGCATACTCTTTAACGATAAAATCTATCAAGGCTTTGGCATAGCCTTTGCCTTGATATTCGGGAACGGTTGCAATATTCTTTATTTCAAGAATACCATCGCCCTCATCAGCGACGACACATTCAGCTTTCACGCCGTTATCGTCAAGCACATACATAGTGCCTCTTTCAAGATAGCGGTCTATCATATTTTCCTGTTCATCCGCCAAAAGCAATAATGAAAGGAATTGTTTTTTATTTTCTTTGATTTTCCGAATCTTCATAGCAGCCACTCTTTCAAATTCCATTTTAGATTTTCATCATACTTTTGAAAATGGGCAATCCCGATTGGGACTGCCCATTCATCTTGAAAATTATGCGATTTTTAAGGCTCTGCACCGTTTCAAGCACCATTTGGTGTAAATTTGGTGTATTTGTGTATTTTCAGACCTTTTTCACAAATGAAATACATCCCGTTTTGTAAGGTAAAACGGTACTTCTTAATACAGCTTTGCACCTGCCGGAATATGGTCATCTACCATAAGGAGATGAAGCTTTTCTTCGCCTTCTTCTTCGTGAATGGCGGAGAGCAGCATACCGCAAGAGTCAATGCCCATCATAGCACGAGGAGGAAGATTTGTGATAGCGATAAGTGTCTTACCAACCAACTCTTCCGGCTCATAGTATGCGTGAATACCGCTTAAAATGGTTCTGTCTGTGCCTGTTCCGTCATCAAGGGTAAACTGCAAGAGCTTCTTTGACTTCGGTACTGCCACGCACTCTTTAACCTTAACGGCTCTGAAATCCGACTTTGAGAATGTGTCAAAATCGACCTGTTCCTCAAACAAAGGCTCAATCTTTACCTTAGAGAAATCAATCTTTTCAGGCTCTGCTTTCATTTCCTCGACAGGCTGATTATTTACATCATTTCCCTTGTTTACATCATTCAAGGGTTTCATCGTCGGGATAAGATTCCTCACATGGAATAGCTGTGTAGAAGCCCTGTTAATACTGTGCTTTGCTTACAGGTCACATTTTCCCGTGTGTGATAACTCTGTACATTTCCCTGCTGAAAGCATACACCATAGTGGTGCTCCAAGTGGTGTATGTGGTGCAACTCCAACCTTTCGCACCTCCAAAAGATTGTAGTTAATATTATAACAGTAGAATCTCAGAATTTCAATGGGTTTCAGGTTGTCCCGTAAGGAATCCAGAAAAAACTTCAATACTCTGCTTACATTCACTCTTTATATTGTGCCCGTCTAAAGCGTGGTTATAAACGGATATGCAAAGTTCAATCCCGTACTACGCCACGCCGTTAATCCTCCATCACAAGACAATTTACCTTTCCACTGAACGCTGTACAGGCATCTATGGCAATAATTCCGGGACCATAATAGGGAGAGAAGTCCGCATCTTCTCCAAACTCGGTCCCCTTGTGTTCGTATTTGCTATGGCCATACGAAGTATGCCAGTGTCCGCAAACAATGGTCTTATTCTCATCTGCGGTCTGTGCTGCATCCATGCCATTGAACCATCTTGCTTGATTCCATTGCTCACGGTCTGCTTCTCTCCAAGAAGAAATATAGCTGTAGCTTTTATCCCTGTTCGGAATGCTTGGTATCCAGCCATGCGTGAAAACATAGTGTTCCGTTTCAAAGTAATCAAGCATCGCTTGGATAATCTCTTTGTAAAACGGTGTGTCTTTCGCTGCATCGGCAAAATCATAATGGCGTATAGATGCCATCACTGGATCAAAGCCCGTCAACTGGAGTGCAGTATCATAAGTTCCGTTTGATTTGTGATAGCTATATGGCATCCCTGCATCCGTGGTCACAAGCTCCACAAATAGGTCCTCATGGTTTCCACGAATGAGAATTATCTTGTCTTGCTCCATCTGCTCCAATATGAACTGCTGAAGCTGTTTCGCCTCATGCCCTCGATCAAATAAATCTCCGAGCATGATTAACTTATGAGGAGTTGTATCGGAAAAGAAGCCTGCCTTTTCCAAAGCAGACTTCATCTGCGTATAGTATCCGTGAACATCGGAGATAACATAGTAGCGCATAATCCCTTATTCTTCGCCTCTGTTTTCCTTGGATAGTCTGTCGGCCAGAATCAGCTCTTTCATCTTAAAGCAGAGCCATTCATCAATGGTCAGATCAAGCTCGGCAAGGGCAATCACCAGCCGCTTCATCTCATTCTTATCAATTCCAAAGTCAATGCTAATTGTATCGTAGTTCTTCGGAAGCTGCAAGATATATCGTGCCTCGTTGCGTTCATATCGCCTGAGTAATTCAGGCTGATCCTCAAAAAACTCTCTGACGAAATCGTTCATGACTGCGCCATCCCTTTTTGTGTACGAAGACTGACGCCCTCAACTAACGAGAATACTGCTGTATTCTTCTCTTCCAGAAACTCGCCGGATAAAACATATGTCTTTGAAGTGTCCATCTGGTTTGTCCGCATGATTCCATGAACAAATTGCTTGCTGTTGATCCTCATGACGCATCTGTGATCGGTGAACAGTTTCAGCGGAACTCGGAAAGCCATTACATCATCCTCATCACAAGGGAAAACGCTCAAAGAATCATGGCTATCTGAAATTTTAATTGAGACATGGCTCGGCTTTCCCAAGGCTTTTATAACGCCCTTGCCGATGCTGATACAGCAGCGAGCGCCTTGCAGCGTCATTTCAATTGGGTACATTCTATCCTCATTCGTTGTTTCGGACATCATCGTCACCTCCATTTCCAATAATCGTGCCAAACAAAGTCTCCCGTTTCTTCTCCTGCTCCTGCATACTGATGGAAGCAGCCAGCTCTTCAGAAACCGTAGCCGGAACAGCGCCTCCGCTGGTGTCCATGTATCCGGATAGTGATTCGAAGCTGCTTCGTTGCTGAAGGGCTTCATAATCCGAATAACTCCTGCCCAACTTCATGCGGATCTCATCAGGATAGTATTTAACAATGCGTTTCTTCATTTTGCCGGTGTGCTTGTCAAAGTACTCCTCCGGCAGCGGATCAAACATAACAGCGGATGCAAGATCAAATACCAGAACCAGCCCTCGCTCAGAATTGGCAAGCCGTCCATAGATCTTGTACCGACACTCCTTGTTCCAGTTCATCATCTTATAAATGCTTTGGACATATTCCGGGCAGGATATAGAACGGTTGACCCACTTATCTTTCTTTAGTCTTGCCCATTCAATCGAAGAGATTTCTTCTTCCGCACAGATGGCCACAACCATTCGCTTTTTATTCTCACTGAGCATAGGAAGGATGTGCTGTACTCCCTCAAACAGCCGGATCGCTGACATACTAAATTCCATTCTGTTTGCACGAATACTCACAGCCGGTTTCTTAATCATGGAGAAAAACATTTTGGGCGGAACAACATAGTCATCGAGGGATTCAAACTCGATGGCATTTTTCTTACCCAGTCGTTCTTGAACCAATTGATGAATCAGCTCCTGCTCCTTGGGCGTGTACCCTTCGGTTTTATCTCCCGTTATCGAGCTTTCTGCATCAGCGAGAAAGGAAAAATTATCGTTATCCATATCGTCCTCCGGTTACATTGCCTCATAGATTTGTTCTAATTCATCTTCAAGCTCTCCGTGTGTAGGGATTACTCCTATAAAAGGGTTCACTACTTTTGTACCATGGTTGCGAATATCTGCTGAAGACACCGCATCAAGGACACGCCCTCGTTGCTGTTTGATCTCATAACTGACACCAACTTGTTCCTGCCAGTTCTCAGGGTAAGCGATTCCTGCCACCAAACCAGCCGCACCGTCACACTCGCTTTCCTTATAGGGAATGTACTTTACGGTTGAATCTGAGGTGTCCATAGCATCAAGGTGCTTTTTATCCTTTCCAACCAAGATCTGCGGTTCATCAAGAAAAAAGAAAATGATCCTTTCGCCCCCTCTGACACGGGTCACACCTCTGAATCTGAATTTATACTTTCTCATCCAGTCGAGCTTATCATAGACGGCGTTTGAGAATGCGGAAGTACATAGTTGAAGCCCCGACTTTTTCGTTTCGTCCCATAGCACCGCATTGGGGTTTGTGGCATTGCAGCTTCGTACTGCGATTACTTCCAGTACCGGGTGGTACAAGAACTCTACATATTTCTGCTGCCCAAGTTTTTCCCAACAGACTGCATTCAATTTCATACTTCTTTGCGAAAATGTAAGCTGCGGATCACTACGGGTCATGAACATGACACCGGGTGCAACCCGGTAATCATTCAGCGTCATGGAAACGACATTGCTGTGTGTTCTGCCGTTCATGATATTTGCCCGACGCTGAAGCTCGCAAAACTCATCCTCGTTGTAAACTTGGCGTGAAATATCCTGAAAAGCCCGATTGTCGATGCCGCTCCACGTCGGGGAGATACTGACGAAGCCTTTCAGTGCTCCACTATCGATCACATAAACATCCGGGACACTTCCGAACTTGTATCGGCTGGCTCGCATCATATGTGCTGCTCTTGCAATTTCAGGAGATACAATTCCCTCATGGTAATGGGGGATGTAGGCTCCTTCTCTCAGACCATCGTTTTTCGCCGTCACTTTTTCCTTATAGTCAATGACGACCCTTTTCCGAACCTCAAGATCACCCCAACGCCGTTCATTCTCCATAATTGCTTTCACCATTGAGGCTGTCCATTCAGTACGTCCCCGAAGTGTTGGCCGTTGCTTCTCCGTCAACACCTCTGCGATTTCTTCCGCTGTGTACCCACACAGCGTAGCAAGGAAAATATACTTAACCGTCTTCGCCTCTTCTTCCTCGATGATGAAACCGCCCTCTATTGTGTGCCGTAAACCGAGCAGATCGGATAGCGGAAACTGTCCAGTGCAGATTCTTTGATCATAGGATAGGATCATGCGGCGACTTTTATTGCCGGATTCCCACTCTGCAAAAAGGCCTTGCATCTGAAGCCTTTCGTTGATGTTCGGGTCCAGCGTATAAAGGTCCTCCGTTTCAAAATACACGCCGACCGGGTTTGACGGATTCGTCGTTCTTAGTTTCCGCACTTCCTCAATCAGGTCAGAGATGTTACGGGCAAAACGAGACACACTGGCACAAACGATCAAATCCATTTTCTTCTTCGACGCATCTTCCAGCATTCGTTTGAACTCTGGACGCCATTTTTTCGATGTGCCGGATTTGCCCTCATCACTGTATATTTCCGCCAGATCCCAGTTGGGCGTTTTGGCGATCTTCTCTGTATAGTACTTTGTTTGGTTTTCGATGGAGGAGACCTGCTCCTTGCTCTTCGTACTCACACGGGCATAAACTGCAACACGCTTATGCTCTGCATCTCGAATGGTAGGCGTTGGTTTTGCTGGACGGAAAATAGTCTGCGGCGGAACCGTATAATGCTGGATTCTCTTCTTCGTTTCATACCGGTAATATTCTCGGTCAGCATCCTGCGGACGCCACACCGGAAGCCGCTGGTCTACGATTTCTTGCTCATCGCCTCGGATTTCCGATTCCTTGTTTTCATCCTTTGCCATATCCTTATCCGTCCTCCCGTAAGTTTGTGATGGCAGAAACCACTCCATTCAACCACTTCTGGTGGTCAGGCGGATTCAGATAAATGTAGTCTTCAGCCATTTTTATCAGTGCCTCACGCTGCTTGTCTGCGTTGAGAATCGTGTTGATGTTGAACTGGTCATCGTCGGTTATGATGTCTACCCGTTCTTTCAGATTAAAGATGAAATGGAGCCAGTAGCAGAACTCTCGTGTGTTTGCACTCAAATATCCTTTGGTTTCTGCAAAAATCAGATTCACTTTTCCATCTGCACAATCCCGCATAAGCCGCAGCATCTCAGGACGCTTGGCCGTTTCTTTATAACCGGTGATGTCGATATAAACATCCACGAGTGTGCCATCCTCAAAATCACCAAACCGTCTTTCAATCGCATTTCGATGAAAGGCTCTTATCTCACGCTCATTGCGCAGATTCAGTTTTGCCCGCTTTACATAGCCACCGATTCGGAAAATCCGCTCTGTATCTGTGCTCACACTCATCGTCTTTGCTTCTTTCCTTCGTTCCAAACATAATCCACGAAGATATCCCAGTTGTTCATGACCTGCATATAGACATCGACTTTGATTTCCTTCGTGCCCCGATCTCCGCACCAAGGTCCGATGACAACTTCCCATTCACATTTACTGCAGTAATAGTAGAAAAGAGAACGGCGCAGCTCCTCAGCGAATGCTTCTTTCTCTGTGCATTTCAGCAAGAGCTTCCGTACTTCTTCTCTGAATCTCCCATGTTCAAATATGTTAAATGGCCGAATCTCATGCCCACTCATACTGTGATAGTAGGCTTTCCAAACCAAGTTCTCCATCATCTCATCTCCCGGTAAACATCATTGGTTATTTGGGTTTTGGCAAACTCCAGTACCAACTTCCGCCAGAACGGTAAGTTGTGACTTGGAGTTCTTTTTTTGCTTTCTCAACAGTACGGCTTCCAACGCCTATATCAGCAAGGCCGGCATATACTTCTTTTGCCGGACGATCCTCATGCTCCAAAAGCTGAATAAGTTTTGCACGAGCTCGTTCCCGCTTGGTTGTTTTTACTGTGATGCTGTCCATGAGTTCTGCGGTATTCAGATCATATTTGCCGTGCCATACGATTCCGCCATGCTCTTTGAACGAGAAAGCAATTGCAGGTCCTTCCGGAGCAAGGCTCGATTTTATCGGATACATGTATCGAATGTCAGGGCGGCTTTCATCTCTTGAGATCATGAGCACACTTCGTGCAATAGCAGCAATGTCGATAGAGCCAAGCCCTCGATACAATGATTTGCTACTGCCGCCTTTGTTCATGTGACCGATGAGAATTACAGCGCATTTGTTGCGGTCTGCAATATTTGCCAGCTTCCGCAGAACAGAGCGCATCTTGGTGGCACTCTGCATATCTGCATCAGGCGGGATAAATGCCTGAATGGGGTCGATAATAAATACACTGGCGTGTGTGTCCTTGATCGCTGTTTCGATTCGACCGTCCTCCAGTGTCAATGCAATGTCGTTGTCTATGATATAAGCTACTCGTTCACAATCCGCTCCGGCCTGCTGGAGACGGGGCTTTATTGTATCTGCAATACCGTCTTCAGCACACTGATAGATCGCAACACGCTTTCCTTTAGCAGGAACACCATCCGGCATAGGCTGTCCTGTCGTAATTCTTGCTACGACATTCAACGCAAATGTAGATTTACCCTCACCGGGATCGCCTTGGAGCACCGTCAGCTTCCCGAGCGGTATATAGGGATACCATAGCCATTCAACCGGCTCAGTTCGGACATTTGCGTAGTATTGGTAAACGGAACCTTCCATTCTAACCTCGCACATTTCTCAAAGCAGATAGGGATCATAAGTCACTACTATTATTATAAGGTGGTGACACATCTGCTTCCATCGCCGTTTCGGCAATAACCGCTTTTCACTGAGCCATTTTGGCAAAAACGGTGTCCAAGCTCGCACTTTTCCTGCTTTTAACCTCGCAAAAGGGATGCTCACAAAAGTGCGTGCTGCCTTGCGACCTTAAAAGAAAGAGCACCGCTTGCACGGTGCCCTTTCAAGATACAGAGGGCAAAGCTCCTGTCACTTTGCACCTCTCTGTTTAGATTTTCTTATTCACTGTATGCAGCTCTAACAAGGCAATTGCATCCTGTCTGGCTCGTTCGTCCGCCTGACGCATAGCGCTTATCATTGAAGCTTCTTTTTCGGTTATGCTCGTGTCAACGACCTCATCATTTCCAATCAGACAATCAACTGAAACGCCGTACAGCTTGGACAGCTTCAGAAGAATATCGATGGATGGCTCTCGTTTGCCATTCTCATAACGGCTGTAAACAGATGGCAAGCAGCACAGATAGTCTGATACCTCTTGTACTTTGAGTTTGCGACTGACTCGCATTTCTTTTAGGTTCATGTATTCCTCCGCATTCCGAGATGGTGCGAAGTGACACGAAGCATTTACCCCTACGGAATATGATACTACCAAAACGGTATCTGGTCAACGAGCTATTTACCGATACGGTAGTACATTGCATTCCGTTCCGGTAGTATAATTTAATATAGTATATTGGAAGGAGGTCGTGCCTGTGAACATCAAGGATATTCGCACTCGCAAGGGTCTTACACAGGCAGAAGTGGCCTCCGCATTGGGCGTATCCTCCGTGGTTTACTCCCGTTATGAAACTGGCTCCAGGCAGCCTTCCATTGACATTCTGATCCAACTGGCAGATATTTTTGGCGTAACGGTTGACTACCTGCTGGGAAGGCAGGACATCGAGGACTCTACACTGTCTGAATATGAACTCAGCTTGTTGATCGCATCACGAAAAGCTGATGAGCGAGCAAAGCAAGACGCACTCAATATGCTGCTTGCCCATGCAGTAAAAACGAATCAAAAGAACTAAGAGGAACTGCAAGTCGCAGTTCCTCTTTTTAGTTTCCATTGTTCTTTTGAGCAAAGTATCGCTTCCGAAGATGGGCAACATCCCTTTGACTATCCGAATTTATAAATAGGTTTGCCTTAGCGAAGGCTTGCTTGATTTCTGTGGCAAGCGCAATCGGGTCTTTCTGCCGTATCACAAATAACTGTATCCTTTTTGCTTTGCACAGGAAGTGAAGAACCTCCTCAACTTTGGCTTCTCTATCAGTGCCTTTTTGAGAAAAGGCAAACGCAAGCCGCAGTTCCGGGATAACCGCATCGATCCGTGCCCCAATCAGTTTTTCGTCGTCTGTGCGTGTCGCAAGCCCATATTGCTTTGCATACATCGTTACAAGCAGATATGGCAGCTCCTTAAGAAATGCTTTCTCACAGTAGATGCAGCCGGCTCCTTCAACTGCACGGTGAAACACTTTATCCTTCCATTCATGCCCGCAAATGCCTTTCCACCAAACTGGGTATTGTGACAGTCTTGATATCTCTGTAGGCTTTCTTGTGTTTTTGGCAGCATTCCATTCCTGTGCCAGCTCCGGGTCTGTAGTTGCCAAATCGTTATAACCGGGCAACAAAGCGTTTTTCGTGCATACCGGGCATTTTAGCCCATGAACTTTGGATTTGATTACCGCCCTATACTCATGTCCGCAGGTACTGCACTTCCACCAGACATTTTTGGTGGAGCGCTCGTTGACATCCTCCGGTAATAATGTGCCGTTTTTTTGTGACCATTCCAATGCGAGCTGCGGATGGAGCGAAGCTAAATCATTGAATCCCTTCAGCAATTTTATTCCGCTGCAATAAGGGCATTTGCTTCCATAAGCCCGTGTAGATATGAGCGTAAACCACTCATGGCCTTGTTCGCAGTTCCACCAAACTTTCCGATTTGCATAAGGCGTTACCTGTGTTGGCTTGAGCGGTGCGTTTCGAGGCGACCACTCCTTTGCAACCTGCGGCAGTACAGTTGCAAGGTCGTTAAATCCTTGAAGGACTGCATTGTGTGAACAGTAGGGGCAACCAGCTCCCCTGACGCGATTTCGGATTTCTGCGCTCCACTCATGTCCGCAAGCTCCTATCCAAAGCACTTTCTTATGAGAGCCAACACCGATCTCTGTTGGTTGGATGGTATTATTCGGCGACCATTCTTTCAGTAGTTCCGGTTTCAAACTCGCAAGGTCATTGATACCCGCAACGATTCTGGCGTTACTGCAAATCGGGCAATTCTCGCCGCTTGATCTTGCCTTTGCGCTGGCCTGCCACTCATGGCCACAACTGCCATGCCACCAATATAGTTTTTTAGAACCATAGGGTACATCATCCGGTGAGATGCTGCCGTTTCTTTCTGACCATTCAGCTACATGCCAAGGTTTCTTATTTACCAAACTGTTTTCCATACTGTTGCCGCCCTTCCTGCGTACTGCTAACAGTATAAGAAAAACCTCAAAATAAGAGAAATGTGCAAAAAGAGAAATCCCCCTGCAATCGCAGATTTTGCGACCGCAAGGGGGAGAGAACCATATTATACATTTGCCATTTGCTTGGCTCCGGTTTTCAAATATGTTTCAAATGCTGTGATTTCTCGTTTCTTCAGGTCGTTCGTGACCGTCACATAAATATCGAGCGTGGTCGTTACATCGGCGTGACCAAGCACAGACTGCACGACCTTTACATTCAGACCGCTCTCGCACATTCTTGTAGCGAATGTATGCCGTAGCACATGGCACGAGAACTTAGGTAGAAGAACCGGATCGGAGTCTACGCCCTTTTTCTCAAGGACCTCGCTGTTACAATCGCGCATGATCCGTTGCAGAGCCTTATTCAGTGTGCCTTGATGCTGCACCTCGCCGTTCCGATTAACAAACACGAAGTCTGAATACCCCTCAATGTGGCTGACACTTTTCATTCCGCACTCCTCTTGGAACTCCTTTTCCATGAGGAATGCCTGCTTCACACCTTCGGTCATGGGAATTTCCCGAATACCGGCTTTTGTCTTAGGTGTATTGATGGAGAAGTAGCAGCCCTTCTCATCTCTGTGGTTGTAGTACACCAGCGTATGGTTCACGCTGATGATGCCGTTTTCCATATCTACATCGCACCAGCGCAGACCAGTGATTTCCCCCACACGCATTCCGGTATTCGCCATAATATAAAAGATAGGATACCAGTGCTGGTATTTTGATGTTCTGGCCAGATAGCCAAGAAACAGTTCTTCCTGCTCAAGGGTCAAAGCCTTCCTTTTCTCGATTTCCGAACCGTGCGCCATTTTGATTTCTCGAAGCATATTGGCCGCAGGGTTGCTGCGAATCATATCGTCATCGACGGCTATCTGAAATACTTGGTGGACGATATTATGGATGACATCTACCGTAGACGGCTTCAGAACCTTATCGTCGATGAGCTGGTTATAGAATCGGCGCACATCCGATTTTTTCACCTGTACCAGCTTCTTCTTTCCGAAAGTTGGCTTCACAAACAGCTCATACATATAAATGTAGTTTTTCATGGTGCTGTCCTTGATGCCTCTTTTCAGTTGGCACCAAAGCTCATATACATCATTCACCGTGACATTTTTGATATTGGCTTTGATGCCGTCATGCTGATCAACAAGAATCTGTTCCTCCTGCTCCCGGAGATCTTCCAATGTTGCAGCGTATATGGTATTACGTTTTCCGAGCTTGTCTGTCCAGCGGTACATATAGCTGCCGGTTTTTCTCTGTACCTCTCCGGTGCGTAGCCTGACATGGTGGCTATCAAAGCGAACGGTTGTCTGCCGCTTTTCCTTCTTTTGAAACTGCATAGTCTTCACTCCTTTGCTTTCGCTTTTCTCTTGGCACCATTAAGGATACATAGAGACATCTCGTTTTCCAATGTTGCGAATCAGCCCATATCAAGCAAATCGCATACTTGACTCATACAGAATAGGCCGACTCAAGGTATTCATCGAACTTTTTCCGCTTGATCATTCTTCGGTTTCCGACCCAGATAACATAGTTGCATTCGGGCTTATCGGTCATATCCCGCAGCTTTCTCACGCCGATACCGCTATATGCGGCAGCTTCTTCCAGACTAATGGTAATGCGCTCCCAAACAGGAACGAGATTTTCTTTTTCTGTTCTCGTCATTTATTCCGCCTCCTCGTGTTTCCGGAGATAGGTCACATATTCACTTCTGTTTCGGAACTTGTACCATCTCCAGTTGTATTCCTCCGATTTGAAAAACGCCTTACGGATCGCATCATAGAAATGCTGGATAGCTTTCATGTTGATACCGGGGGTCAGCACCAAGTCGCCGACTTTGATTGCAGCAAGGTCTTTGTGTTCTTTTCTCCACGGAGTATAGAGGAAGGGCTGTGACATCATACCGTTATAGATAGCCTCATCGATAGCTGTGTTGGGATTCAGCCACTTATATAAGCAGATGATCACTTCCTCGACTCGGACAGCGTTCAGGCCCTGCATATTCATCAGGTCGAAAACACGCATATCAAGGATCTGCTTCAGGGAACGGAAGCCCAAATCGCAAAAGTAATCAGCGACGACCTGATCATCTTTTTCGAGCCACTTTGTCGAGCTGGGGTTGATGTTTATTTTCTTGTTCATGTGAATCACTCCTACCGGGTTTTATGAGATTGCCCTCTCACTTTCTCTTTGCCGAATTTTTTTGCGAGATTCCCACAGTTTTTTGCTCGTTTCCAAAATATTTTTCGGAAGCAGGAGAATTTGGAGGAAGGCGGCATATTCTTTGGAATGAATTCTCATGCGCTATTGACAAAACTATCATCAGGATGATATAATGTGGTTGTATCATTACAATGATAATGGAGGTTTCATATTATGAGCGTCATTCAACTGCTTCATGGAACCGACCACA
>ULRB01063551.1_pt1 | contig 12878 bp, 15 predicted proteins | sample 1955051 | NCBI WGS metagenome assembly ULRB01 (sample SAMEA4835671, study PRJEB28245) | human gut metagenome | biome: gut microbiome; material: fecal sample | place: Denmark | collected 2008 | reverse complement strand
TCTATAAAAAGCAAGCTGCCGCTCAAGATGGGCGGCAGCTTGCTTTTTATAGTGATTCAAACATAACAGTCAAATTTTGTGAGGACCCGCCATCGTCTCAATGCCTGCTACGATCAGATAAGTGACAAATATATTCTTGGCTGCGAACTCTGCAATGGGAGAGATATACTCAATCTTCTCAGTGGATGCTGCGATGTCTGCCTGGGTATTCCAGATCAGGATTGCTCCCAGGATATACAGGACCAGAAAAATCAGTTTCCCAGGCGCGTCGGAGGTGGAGTCCAGTCTGGGGAGGATCCTCCCCAGACCGATTTTGGTGCAGTCGTTTTTGTTAGGGGTTTTCGTTGCTTTCATAGTGTACCTCGCGGATGAGTCCGTCCCTACGGAACTCGGTTACGGTGTTAATGCGTCTCAAAAATGCGTGCCAGGTCTCCAGCTTGCTCCTCTGGATTTCGGTGTACTGCTGCTCCAGAGGAATGTTGGAAGTGATATACACGGTGGTATAACAAGCTACCCGGTCGTAGTAACGAGCCGGAAGCATAACGGGATAGATGTCCAGATAATTCAGCATCGCGGTAATGGGGATCTGGGAATGGAATTCTTCAAATACAAGAACAGGATGACCGGTATAGGCATCAAACTGGGTTACGCCCCTGGGTGCGTAATTGGTAATGCGGCAGATGTCTTCCATGGGGTGCTTATCGAAAATGCTCCTGGTCTTGCCGGTACCGCTATCACCATAGAGATAGTGAACTTCTACATTCCGGAGGATCTTCCGAAACGGTGCGTAGCAAATATCCTGACGGAGTTGATCGATATCCCGCCCTCTGAATGCATAACTGGGATCTAAGGCAATGATTTCCGCATTGGTCAAACCGTCTTTCACATGTTGGATCACAGCGGCATTCTTGGGACTCTTTTCATCTGCCTCACTGGGCATCAATCCAAACTCCTGGAACGAACCTTCCACACTGGTATCAGCCTTATCGGTGCCTTTCCACTTTCCGTCTTTACGGACATATTCCCGATTCTGAAGGCAGCTTCCTTTTGCCGGTTCGATATGGGCGGTAGGAAACCGATTCTTGACCGAACTGAACCGAATAGGAGAAGTGGAGTACAGGAAGATATGGATATGATAAGTCCCGGTGGACGAAATTTCAGCAGCCAGGCAGAAGTAATCCGGATGAAACAGATTCAGCAGTTGGGAGCTGGTGAGGAAAAATTAAACGGTGCCCCCCAAAAAAAGAAAATATATCTTGACATGGGAAAAAAATACAGTATAATATAGTTAGTTAGTTCGTTCGCCGAACGAACTAACTAGACATAAAATAATTCATGAAAGCGAGGAACAAACTGTGAAAAAGGTAAAAAAACTGTTGGCGATTCTTCTGGCTGTGTTCATGACGGTTTCTGTGCTGTCTGCATGCAACATTACAAATGAATCCGCAGAGAAGGGATCACAGGGAGCTGATGAAGGCACCGCAAAGAATGAACTGGAAAAAGTCACTATTAGCATTCAAACCGCCTCTAACGGCCTTCCGTTCTACGTAGCAAAGCAGGAAGGGCTGTTTGAGAAGGCTGGCATTGATCCGGAATTCCTTGTATACACTGGCGGCGCACCCCAGATCGAAGCACTTGCAACCGATGCTTGGTCTGTAGGCGCTTGCGGCATTCCCCCTACGATTAATGCGATGATGACCATGAACCTTCATGTTGTCGGTACCTGCATGTCTGATGACAAGATGGTTGATATTTTCGTCAGAGCAGACAGCCCCATCGCGCTTTCTGGAAAGGGTAATATTGACGGTTATCCTGAGCTTTATGGTACTATCGAAGACTGGAAGGGCATCAATGTACTCGGCCCGCTCGGCACAACCGGTCATTATGCACTTGTTTGCGCAATTGATGCGCTTGGCCTCTCCGGTGAAGATGTATCCGTAACCAATATGGCCGTTCCCGCAGCTGCAACTGCTTTCAAAGCAGGTGAAGGAGATGCAGTTATTCAGTGGCTGGCGTTCTCCGCCGCTGCTGAAAAGGAAGGCTGGGTCAAGGCAGCTACCAGTTACGATGTTGGCAGTGACGCTCCCTCCGTACTGATTGCAAGCGATAAGGCTGTAAACGAAGATCCCGAACTTGTCAAAGCTATTGTTGGCGTGTACTACGAAGCTACGAAGTGGATTAACGCAAATCCTGATAAGGCTCTGGACTACTATCTGGAACTGCTCACAGACAATGGTGTCACCAACACCAGAGAAGAGTGCAAGGCAGTTCTCGATGCCATCCCCTATCACACTGTTGAAGAAGTTCAGGAGTATATGGCCCAGGACGCTTCTGGTGAGAGCAAAATCAGAAATTCTTTCATTGCAATTATGGAGTATTTCAAGAATCAGGGAACTTATTCGGATGCAGAAGTTGAGAATTTCAAGTCCATCTCTTCTAACCTGATGACAAGTGACTATGTGTCCGGCCTGAGCAACTAAACCAAAATTTCAGCGTGTAACCGCGAATAGTATTGGAAGGAAGATTACCTATGATGACAGCCGAGCTTAATGAGGAAATCAGAAAAGAACGGAAAAAGCTGAAAAGAGAAAAGACACGTGCAGGCGTTGTCTCCGCGGTGAGTGTGCTTACTGCGCTGATCGTATGGGAATTGATTGTCAGACTGAAGCTGGTGGATGTTCGGTATGTGGCAATGCCCACTCAAGTAATATCCATGTTCATACATAAACTTTCTTCCAAAACTCCGGACGGTAGCACGCTGTTTCAACACATTGCGTCCAGTATGCAGCTTTCATTAACCGGATTCGGACTTGCGGTGGTTATAGGGACTCCGCTTGGACTGCTTATGGGATGGTACAAACCGGTGGACAAGTTTGTAAAGCCAGTTTTTAATCTTGTAAGACCTATTCCAGCCGTAAGCTGGATTCCGGTAATGATTGCTGTGTTGGGTATAGGAATAGCGGCAAAATCCTTTATCATCTTTTTGTCTGCATTTGTGGCAATCGTGCTAAATTCTTATGCGGGCATTAAATTGACGAACCGAGCAATGATCAATGTTGCTCGCACATCCGGTGCAAGTTACTGGAGAATTTTTCTAAATGTCGGTGTGCCGTCTGCCATGCCAATGGTGTTCACCGGCTGGAGAGTGGCACTTGGTATTTCATGGTCCACCCTGGTTGCGGCTGAAATGCTTGCGGCAAATAGCGGTTTGGGCTATATGATTCTGTTTGGTAGACAGTTTCTCAAGATTGATCTTATTATGTGTGGCATGGTTGTAATAGGATTGATCGGCGTTATCCTGTTTGCGCTTCTGAATAAACTGGAAAGAGTAGTGTTGAGGTGGAGACAATGAAAACAAGACTTTTTAAACAGAATGCAAAAGACTTTGCACTGAATCTCCTGTCTATACTTTCATTAACACTGCTGATTATTTTGTGGTCTTCTTTTTCCCGCACGCACGGGGATTATTTACCCGGACCCATTAAAGTTGCGGAAAAATATATCTCCACAATAGAACATCCTGTGGCGAAATTGTCTATGTTCGGACATGCCTGGGCAAGCCTGAAAAGAGTATTACAAGGTTTGTTATACGCGATAATTATTGGAATTCCGTTTGGCACAATGATTGGATGGAATAAGACCTTTAGAGCAATATTTCAGCCTATTTTTGAATTGATCCGGCCTATTCCGCCTCTTGCGTGGGTTCCGCTTATTACGGTTTGGTTCGGAATATATGAAACGCCAAAAATCATTCTGGTATTTATTGGAACATTTACTGCAATAGTAGTTAACACCTATTCTGGAATATACCTCGCACAAAAAGAAAACCTGCAGGTTGGCAGATTGTTTGGTGCGAAGAAAATCAGAATGGTTGTGGATATTGTCCTGCCGTCCGCTTTGCCGTCCATTATGGCAGGTTTGAAAACGGCACTGACAACCGGTTGGGGCGTCGTACTCGCAGCCGAGATGATATCCGCAAACAGCGGACTCGGTATGCTTGTAACCCGCGGATCGGACAGCGATGATATCGCGCTGGTTATGGTTTCCATCATATTTATCGGTATTATTGGTGCACTGATGTCAACCGTATTTACGATAATTGAAAGGAAGTTGAGTCCATGGCGGACAGACCTAAATTAAAGCTGAGAAATATAACCAAGTGCTTTGCAACTGCAAAGACACACAATCTGGTTGTTGATGATATTTCCATTGATGTAAACGAGAATGAATTTCTAGTTCTTTTGGGCCCTGGACAATGCGGAAAGACCGTGTTGCTCAACATGATTTCGGGACTGGAAAAACCGACGCTTGGAAAAATTCACCTTGACGATGAGGAAGTATCCGAACCAGACGGACGAATCAGTCTGGTATTCCAGCGAGTTGCTCTGCTGCAGTGGCTGACAGTACTTGATAATGTCCGAATTTCAATGAAGTACAGAGGAATACCGAAAAGTGAACAGATTGATAGGGCGAAATACTTTATTGATTTGGTCGGCTTAAAAGGGTTTGAAAAGGCATACCCACATCAGTTATCCGGCGGTATGAAGCAAAGAGTCGGTATTGCCAGAGCATACGCAGGGAATCCGCAGGTGCTTTTGATGGATGAACCGTTTGGCGCACTGGATGCTCAGACTCGATATGCGATGCAGGAGAAGATTCTGGAAATCTGGAAAAAAGAAAAGAGAACGGTTATTTTCGTAACCAACAATATTGAAGAAGCGATATATTTGGCGGACCGAATTATTCTTTTTACAAAGAAACCTGCTAAAGTGAAATCGATTATTGATTTGTCAGATATGGAACGTCCGAGGGACTATGTAAGTGATGAATTTCTCCGCAGAAGGGCTATGATCGGGGAAATGATGGATATGGATCTTGGCGGAAAAGAGGAGCAGGGAGAATAAGATGGCTGAAAATACGACGAAAGTATTAGTTCGCAATCTTTGCAAGAGCTTCGGAGAACTGGAAGTGCTCAAAGACTGTAATTTCCAAATTGAAAAGGGAGAATTCGTGTGTGTCGTTGGACCAACCGGTTGCGGAAAGACAACATTTCTGAATCTGCTCACTTGCTTGATCGAACCGACATCGGGAGAAATACTTGTTGATGGAGAAAAAGCGGATCCAAGAAAGCATAATCTTGCGTTCGTATTTCAGGAACCCACTGCATACCCTTGGCTCACGGTAAAAGAGAATTTGGGCTTTTCTCTAAAAATGAAGAAACATCCGAAGAGCTATATTCAAACCCGAGTTCAGGAAATTGCAAAGCTGATGGGATTGGAAAATGAAATGGACACCTACCCGCAGCAGCTCTCAAGCAGCACGGAACAAAAAGTAGTAATCGGGCGTGCGTTTGCAATGAACCCAGATCTGCTGCTTATGGATGAACCTTACGGGCAGATGGATATTAAGACCAGATTCTATCTTGAGGACGAGGTAATTCGCCTTTGGAAAGAGCTTGGAAGCACGGTCCTTTTTATCACACATAACACAGAGGAAGCTGTGTATCTAGCAGACAGAATTTTAGTGTTGTCACAGAAACCAGCGTCGGTAAAAGAGGATATAAAGGTGGATCTTCCAAGACCGAGAGACATTTCAAGTCCAGAATTCATTAAGATGAGAAGCTATGTCACGGATATGATTAAGTGGTGGTAGGAGGCAATATGAAACTGTGTTGTGGTACGAACCTGTATGCATCGTTTTCGCTGGAAGAGGCACTGGAAGAGATCAAAAAGACGGGAATTGACTACGTAGACCTTTGGTGCTGCGAGGCAATTTGTCAGCATGCAAATACCGAAAAAGACGATCCCAATCATATAAAGCAAATCCTGATAGACAGTGGCATAGAAGCAATCTCAATGACTGCTTTTCTGATGTCGGATGAAAAACGCCATCGCGCAATGGAATTTGCTAAAGAACTTGGAATTAAGAGAGTGATTTTTGAACCGGCACAATCTGTTGACTGGCCGGATAATATGACAAACTTAAGTCCTAAAAGTGTTGTTTTTGGGAAACCGGGAGGAAGCTTTAATGATTATCTCGCAAAACTGCGGGAGGAGGCGAAATTTGCTGCGACTCTCGACATGAAGGTTTGCATCGAAGTTCCTCACTGCTACACATTCAATGAGTATCTGAATCAGATTTACAGAACAGGACTTGCTCAGACGGGTTCTGAATTTGTAATTGCCCCATCCCATTCCTATGCACGCGGCTATACGCCTATAGATGTATTTAGAATTCTTCCGCCGGAGCAGGTATTCATGTTGTATCTTTGGGATGTTAAAAAGGAATTCCGTTTTCCGGAATCTGACAGGGCTTTCGGCAACGGAGATGAACAGATGCCCGGCGGCGGAAAAATCGACTTTGACAAGATGATTTCCGATTTTGAGTCGGAAGGATTTTCCGGTTGGTACAATATTTCCTGCCACGGAGTTGAAGCATGGCATGATAAACAGCATATGGGTAAGTTACTGAAAAGATCTCGGGACATTGCGATTCGAGGTTACGAAAGAGCACATAGATAAATGGTAGGTAATGATATGATAAAAATAGGTATGTTAGGTGTGGCGCATCCGCACGCAGACTTATGGGCAAAAGCATGGGAGAATGATCCGCGCGTAGAACTGTGCGCTGTTTGGGACAGTGATTCCAACAGAGGTGCTGAATGGGGAAAACAGTTTGAAATTGCCAGCTATGAGTCGTTAGAAAGCCTTCTTGCAAACGAAGACATCAATGCGGTAGGTATTTGTGCTGAAACTTCACAGCATGCGGAGCTTATTGTGGCTGCAGCAAAAGCGGGCAAGGCAATCCTATGCGAGAAACCACCAGCACTGTCGCTGAAGGAATGTGATGTGATTTCCGAAGCAGTTAAGCAGAACGGTGTTCGTCTGATGCAGGGATTCCCCATGAGAGTAGATCCAGGCAACAAATATATCAAATCGCTGTTGGATAACGGCACAATTGGAGAAATTACCTCGATCCGGAAAAGACACGGAATCGGATGGGCTGCTAATGGCTTGTCAGACCAGCGCCTTAGCTGGATTATAAAAAAAGAACTTGCGGGAGGCGGCGCATTTATTGACGAAGGTATCCACGCGGCAGACTTCCTAATTTGGATGTTGGGAGAGCCTGTCAGTATTCAGGCATTTATCCCTGAAAGCAAGAACGGATTCGAGGTTGAAGAGGAAGGCGTTGCCATTATTCGCTTCAAAAACAATGTTTTTGCAACAATGCAGTCTTCGTGGACATTTGCTGCTGCAACAAATACGACGGAAATTTACGGAAGGGAAGGCACTATTATCCAACAGTTTAACGACTGCGCTTCTACGCAGGTAAACGGGGAGAGCAATTTCTCTGTGCAGATTTACAGTAATAAATCTGAGATGGCGGGCTGGCAATATCCCAGAGTGCCATCCGTGTTCAAAAACATTCATGCTGAAGTTGCAAAAACATTTATCAACTGCTTGCTTACAGGTGATGAATTTCCGTCTGGGATTCAGGAAGGAAAGGCAGCTCTCAACCTAATTCTCAAGGGATATGAGGCAGCTGCCACCGGAAAAGAAGTATTCTTCTAAGGAGACGGGTATATGAAGAAAGAAGTAAAGATCGGAATAATCGGCTGCGGCGCAATTGCAAGACAGTATCATATGCCGGCTCTCCGTCAGGCTCCAAGCTGCAAAGTGGTTGCCGTCTGTGATTTGATACCCGAAAGGGCAATATTTGCAGCTGAAATGTTTGGCCTCCGGGAAGAGGATACATATCTGGACGCAGAGAAGCTTCTTAAGCGTGAGGATGTTGAAGCAGTCATTATTCTTACACCTAATTATAATCACTGCGAGTTAACTGTTCTTGCGGCTAACCACAAAAAACATGTTTTTATTACCAAGCCTATGGGCAGAAATCTAGAAGAATGCAGACGGATGGAAGCAGCTTGTAAGGACAATGGAGTCAAACTTGTTGTTAGCTTTATGCATAGATACCTGACTGGCATCGCAGAAGCAAAGCGGCTGATTGAAGAGGGCTACATCGGTAAAGTGGAGATGGCAAGAGTTCTAAATGCGCCTGGTGCCACTTCGACATTAAGCGAATGGTTCTATTCGAGAGAAAATGTTGGCGGCGGCTGCGTGATTGACATTGGTGTACATGGAATCGATTTGGTCAATTATTTAATCGGTAAAGTAGATACTGTTCTGTATGCGGATATCGGACGATACAGAAAGACTGTAATTTCTAACGGGAAAGAAATTGAGCCCGACAATGAGGATCACGCTTCTGTAATCTACAGAACGGAAAACGGCGTAACAGTAAATCATCTGATCAGTTGGCCACACTGGTCTATCGCAGATCGGTTCTCAATGGAGATCTTTGGCAGTAACGGCTCTATTTTCCTGAGAGGTGCAATGGGCACATTAACCGTGTGTCGTGCTGATGGCAAAACGGCTCCGGTTTGGATGACACCGCAAATCAGGCATGAACCGATCGGAATCAATCATCATGAGGCATTTGCGGATGTCATCATAAACGATAAAAAGGAAAAACCCGGTGCAAGCGATGGAATTGCCTGCATCAAAGTAGTAGAAGAGATTTATAGAAAAGCAGCAAAATAAGGTTGGTGGATATGAACGTTATTTGCATACATACGCACGATTCGGGTCGTTATTTCCAACCGTACGGCTACCCGATTCCCAGTCCCCATATTTTGGAGTTCGCAAAAAAAGGAACTCTTTTTAGAAACGCTTTTTCTGCGTGCCCAACCTGCTCTCCTAGCAGAGCAGCGCTAATGACGGGACAATATCCTCATTCATGCGGCATGTTTGGTTTGGCGCATCGGGGATTTGTGATGGATGACTACAGTCACCATATGGCATCGTATTTCAAAAATCACGGAATGGATACTGTCTTATGTGGCATTCAGCATGAGGCACCGAACGCTGATATGCTGGGATACAGTCGTATATTGGGCTCCCAGAATTATAATATGGGAGAAATCAATTTTGACTCGGAAGTGTTTGATAGGAATAATTGCGAAATAGTATGTAAATTCTTGCGTGAAGAACACAAGAAACCGTTCTTCCTTTCATTTGGATGTTTTAATACACATCGTGTCTATCCGAAACATGGCAAGAATATTGATGCAAGATATGTCTTGCCACCACCTGGCATTTTCGACTCGCCAGAAAACAGGGAAGACATGGCAGATTATATGTATTCGGCATCCGTTTGTGACGATATTGTAGGCAAGGTGCTTGTGGAAATTGAGCAGAATGGTCTAAAAGAAAACACTGTTATCATTTTCACAACGGATCACGGTCTTGCTCTTCCGAATATGAAGTGTACATTATTCGATGCTGGTACCGGAGTCACCCTCATCGTTGATTATCCAGAGAACAAAAAGAAAGGACAGGTGCTAGATTTTTTAGTATCACAGGTTGACATTTTTCCAACAATATGTGATATACTAAATATTACCAAACCGGAGTGGCTTCAGGGAGAATCCCTGTTACCTATGTTTGAAAAAGGAACGGAAGTACGTGATCAAGTATATTCCGAAATTAATTTTCATACGGTATATGAGCCTGTGAGAGCAGTCAGAACAAAGAGATACAAGTACATCAAAGAATACGATGACGACTTAACAGTAATCAAAAGCAACATCGATGCATCCAGCGCAAAAACATTTCTTCTGGCACATGAGTGTCTGGAATTTGAAAAAGAGCGGGAATATTTGTTTGACTTGTATGCGGATCCTCTTGAAAGAAATAATCTTGCATCTATTCGGGAATACACGGAAATCCATGAGAAAATGTCAGCGTTGCTGGATAAATGGATGGAAGACACGAACGATCCTCTCAGGTTTGGTCCGATAAAAGCACCGGAAGGATCATTGCTCAATAAGAGAACCGATGTTGATGCGGAAGAATTAAGCACAGATTGATGAGGGTTTGAAAATGAAAGATAGGCCGATTAACAATGGAAGTATCAAGTCTGCAAACAGACTGACTGTGATAAGATTGATTGATGAACTTGGCACCGTATCGCGGGCTGGCATTGCGGAAAAGATTGGTATGAGCAAATCTTCGGTATCTACTATTGTTGAGGAGCTTATTAACGCAGGATGGATTCAAGAAGTCGGTCTCGGCAGGTCAACGGGACAGGGCGGCAAGAAGCCGGTACTGCTTCAAATCAACGGGGATTCCACCAATATTTTAGCTGTTTATTTCAGCTATAATCTTGTTGAAATAGGAATAGCGGATTTTCACGGGAATTTGATGGATATGGTTTCCATCGACATCGACTCTACGGAAGACCCGTTCGGCCTTTTTGACCGCATCATTGAAAACTGCAGACATTTGATAGAAGAATGGAAGCTGCGTAATGGTCAGACAAGAAACGTAATTGGCTGCGGGATTGTGATGAAGGGTCTGGTAGATACCGAAAAGGGAGAGCTGTCCTATTCAGCAACATTAAGAGGATGGCAGAATGTCCCAATCGGAAAATACTTTTCGGAAAAACTGGGTATACCTACTTTTGTCGAGAATGATGCCCGTGCAGTAACGGTTCATATGTTGCGCAAATATAAAGATTTGAGCCCAAAAGTACTTATGTGTGTATGCGTGGAACGCGGTGTCGGTGTCGGACTTGCTGTGGAAAGACAGGTCTACTACGGCTTTAATTCCGGCATCAGCACTACGCATATGATGCTAGACCCCAACGGACCGGTTTGCAGTTGTGGAAATATTGGGTGTTGGGATGTTTTGACATCTATTGAGACACTCAAAAATGAGCTAGTAAAGAAATCTCCCAAATACCGGACGATGTCTCTGGATCAAGTTGTTATGAGTTATCAAAATAAAGATGAACTTGTAATTGATACTGAGATTAATTACACGGAATACTGGATGAAGCGCGGAATTGTAAATGCGCTGAACTGTTACAATCCGGATGTTATGGTACTTGTAGGTCGGTACTTCAACTATTTTGAGGGAGCTGCGGAGCGAATTAAAGAAGCGGTACAGAATATGCCGAACAGTGCAGCTAAAAGAGTTAAGGTTATTGTCTCAGACAGACAGGAGCATCTCTTCCTGATTAGTGCAGTATCTGTCGTTTATTCCGCTTTTTTCTCGGAAAAATTTCATCAAACGTTAGTGGATGGCATTGACAATGCACATTAAGGAGGTTCAATATGGAGAAAGTTGGAATTGCAGTAATAGGTTGCGGAGAAATTAGCTCATATCATATTAATGCATTGCGACTGATTCCACAGGCAGATATTCGGGTATATTGTGACATCGTGAGAGAAAAGGCAGAATTCAGAGCGGAAGGTTTCGGCGATGTTTGTACAGATTATAAAGAAGCCATTCATCGTGACGATATTAATCTTGTGATGATTCTTACGCCAAACTATCTTCACTGTCCGATAGCCGTTGAAGCCGCGAAAGCCGGTAAGCATATTTTTGTCCAAAAACCGTTTGCAAGAACGGTTCAGGAATGTGAGGAAATGATTGCTGCGGCGAAAGCAAACAATGTCAAGTTGTTCGCAAGTTTTATGCACAGATACTTTGAAGAATCTGTATGGGCAAAGAACTATATTCAGTCCGGAGGACTTGGCGACATATATCTTTGTTATCTGCGCAACTCACTGCCCGGAAGCAATTATTCAACTTGGCAGTATAACGAAGAACTCTGCGGAAAAGGTGGAGCAATCATCGATGTCGGAGTACATGGGATTGATATTATTCGTTATCTGCTCGGAGATTTTGCTGAAGTAGAACATGCAAGCAAGGGCCGCAGAATTGAAAGCAGAAGTATTAAAGGCGAAATAATCGAACCAAACAACGAGGACTGGGCCATTGCTGAATACATACTTAAAAACGGAGCAAGAGTATCGCATCACATAAGTTGGATACAGCCATGGAACTGCAATCGGTTTGTTATGGAGATACACGGCAGTAAGGGAAGCCTGTATCTGCGGACAGGTTACGGTGCGCTTGCAGTAGACGGTATGGGCGACAAACCTGCGGATATTGTGTTCCCACAGTTGGCGCAAACGCAGTTTGGCTACCGTCAGCATAAAGAAGTAATTGATGCTATTATCGCTGATACAAACCCGATCGCGACAGGTGAAGACGGAAAGTATACACTTCAAATTGTTGAACAAATACTTGAAAAATGTGAACAATGACAATTGCTGGAACAGAGACCGCAGAAAATTCTGTGTAATCGACAGCGTATGACAGTATAAATACTGGCGGCAAAGTCAAGAATGAAATTAAACATTCACGACAAAGGAGCCAGTATTATGCAGAGCGCACCACAGGAATTATTGAAGCTGTACGTCCAGAGCCAGCACTTCACCAGCACCGCTGATATCATGGCGGCCATGAAGGAAATGTTCCGGGATGTCATCCAGCAGGTCATGGGAGTGGAGATGGACGAGGAGCTTGGCCAGGAGCGGTGCCAGCGGGCAGCGGAGGAGAATGCTTCTCCCAACTATCGCAATGGGTACTCTCAGAAGACCGTCAAGACCCAGCTGGGTGAGATCGACATCAAGGTTCCCAGAGACCGTAAGGGCAATTATGAGCCGAAAATCATCAGCAAGTATAACCGCAATGCCGAGGGCATGGAGGACAAGATTTTGTCGCTTTACGCCTGCGGCATGAGGCAGAAGGACATTACCGAACAGATTAAAAGTCATTATGATGTGGAAATCTACCCGGAACTGGTAAGCAAAATCAGTGAGAAAATCATGCCCGAGGTCAACGCCTGGCAGAACCGGCCTCTGGAAAGCGTTTATCCATTCATCTTCATGGATGGTCAAGGGCAAGACGAGCGGCGTACCGCCGCCCTTGACCCTTTGCGCCCTGCCTGCTGAAAAGTAACCA
>ULRB01055187.1_pt1 | contig 12914 bp, 15 predicted proteins | sample 1955051 | NCBI WGS metagenome assembly ULRB01 (sample SAMEA4835671, study PRJEB28245) | human gut metagenome | biome: gut microbiome; material: fecal sample | place: Denmark | collected 2008 | reverse complement strand
ACCATTGACGGCCCCGGCCTGGGATTGCTACCACTATGGTGCATCAATCCCAAACTCTTTTGCATATTTCAATATACCGTTAAGAGGTGGCGCACTATGTTTTAATTTATATGCCATAAAATTTTCGCTTGGGACATCAAAAGGTGCTAATATTCCAAATCTCTGTGCCGGCTGATATCCTGCTTTCGGGTAATACTTCTCGCTGCCCAACACGATTGAATACGAATACCCTAGTTTAGCAGCAATCTTGTGTCCTTCCTTTATCAAAGCGGTTCCTACGCCTTGTTTCTGATATTCAGGTAAAACGGATAGCGGTGCTAATACTACTACAGTTTCTTCGTTGACGTTTGCTGTTGTAAACATGATATGTCCAATAATTTTTCCGCATTTTTCTGCAACTAGCGATAATTCTGGAATAAATGCTTCGCCTTTTCGCAAATTATTTACTAAATCATGCTCATTCCCATCGGCGTGTTCAGCACTGGAAAAGGCACTTTTTACAACAGAATATACATCTTTATAGTCCCTGGGTTCTTCTTTCCTTATCTTCATAAAACACCTCGTCAGAATTTATTTTATTATCTTTTTGCTTGAGTATACTATACCATAATATTTTCTTAAAAAATAGTTTTTTTACCGCTCGTTCCGGTCAAGGGAGCGCCGGGGCCGCTTGCGGCCTTTCTCTGCCTGTCCCCGCTGCTTGTCGGCCTCCACCGCCGCCGCTATCTGCTCCGGGCCAAAGATCCGCTTGACCCGTGTATAGTCGGCGGAGATCTGGCGCAGTTTTTTGTTCTCCATCTTCACCTCCATCAAGCGGTCAGACAGGCGGGCGTTGCCCTCCCGCACTTGATCATAGTCTCTTTGCAGACGCTCAAACTTCCCCTTTAGGTCGATGTAAGCCCGATACAGGGAGCGCAGCACTTTTACGATCTTCGCCAGCAGGGGCTTTGCTTTTTTCTCCCGGTAGGACTTGGCGCTCTCCAGCGTCCCGGCCTCCGGCAGAAGATGGTGCACGAGTTTGTAAAGAGCAATCCCGGATTAGTTGCGAAGATGAAAAAGGACAAAAAGCCATGAACACACACTGAGACTCGAGAGAAAGGAGCGATTCATGTCAGCAACAAAAGACGGAAACACAGGTAAATGGATGTCTCAGGTGCGCGTTAAGGACTGGACAGGCAAAGTCATACACAAGAAAAAGCGCGGCTTCGCCACCAAACGCGAGGCGCTGCAGTGGGAGCGCGACTTCATAAGCCGGGCGAATGCCAGCCTCGGGATGACGTTTAAGGACTTCATCGGGCTTTACCTTGAGGATATGGAGAAGCGGCTCAAGCCCTCGACTCTGGCCAACAAACGGTTCATGATCGACCTCAAGATAACGCCCTTCTTCGGCCGGATGCCGCTCGACGAGATCAAGCCGACTGACATAAGGCGCTGGCAGAACGAGCTGACCAGCTACCGCGACGACAAGGGCGAGCCGTATTCCCAGACCTATCTCCGGGTCATCAACAACCAGATAACCGCCATCTTCAACTACGCGGTCAAGTATTACGGTCTGAAGGAAAACCCCTGCCACAAGGCCGGGAGCATGGGCAAGAAGTCGGCGGACGAGATGCTGTTCTGGACGCGGGATGAGTTTGCGCAGTTCATCGAAACGCTGAGAGACCGGCCAGCCTCCTATGCCGCGTTCATGACGCTGTACTACACCGGTATGCGCGAGGGCGAGCTGCTGGCGCTGACTCCGGCGGACATCGACTTTGAGAAGTCGGTCATCGCCATCAGCAAGAGTTACCAGCGGCTCGGGGACAAGGACGTGATCACCTCGCCCAAGACTCCCAAAAGCAACCGGGTGGTCACGATGCCGGAAGTCCTGAGCGCTTGTCTGAAGGAGTACATGGAAAAGTGCTACGGCCTCCAGCCCGGCGACAGGCTGTTTCCGTACACGAAGCATTTTCTCTACCACGAGATGGAGTACGGCTGCAAGGTCTCCGGGGTCAAACGCATCCGCGTACACGATATCCGGCACAGCCACGCGAGCCTGCTGGTGGAGATGGGCTGCTCTCCCCTGCTCATTGCAGAGCGGCTCGGTCATGAGAAGGTGCAGACCACGATGGACACATACAGCCACCTGTATCCGAACAAACAGGCCGAAGTAGCCAGACAGCTCGACGCCATAGCTCGATGAGCTGTCTGGCTACAAAAAGCCCATTCGATGTAGCCAATTTGTAGCCGTTGAAAACAGCAAAATCCCCGGAATGCCAGTGTTTCCAGGCATTTCGGGGACTTGGAAGGTGCTAAATTATTATTCCCACTCGATGGTTGCGGGGGGCTTGGGGCTCATGTCGTAGAGGACGCGGTTGACGTTGGGGACCTCGGCGAGGATGCGGTCTGTTATCTTCAGGAGCAGCGGCCAATCGGGAGTTGCTACCGTTGCCGTCATCGCGTCTACCGTGTTTACAGCACGAATCACCACCGGCCAGGCGTCTACGCGCTTGCCGTCGCGCACGCCCGTGCTCGTTATCGGCGGGACTACCGTGAAGTACTGCCACACCTTGCCCGCAAGGCCTGCCTTGTCAAACTCTTCGCGCAGTATCGCGTCGCTCTCGCGCACCGCCTCCAGCCTGTCCCTCGTTATCGCGCCCACGCAGCGGACGCCCAGGCCAGGCCCCGGAAACGGCTGACGGTACACCATGCTGTCCGGCAGGCCCAGAGCCTTGCCGACTACGCGCACCTCGTCCTTGAACAGGAACTTCACCGGCTCCACCAGCTCGAACTGCAGGTCCTCCGGCAGTCCGCCCACGTTGTGGTGGCTCTTTACCGGGCCGGACTCAATAATATCGGGATATATCGTGCCCTGCGCCAGGAAGCCGATGCCCTTGAGCTTGCGCGCCTCCTCCTCGAACACCCGGATGAACTCCGCGCCTATCACCTTGCGCTTCGTCTCAGGGTCGGCCACGCCGGCCAGCTTGTCCAGGAAACGGTCCACCGCGTCCACATAGGTCAGGTTCGCGCCCAGCTGGTTTCTGAACACCTCGATGACCTGCTCCGATTCGCCCTTGCGCATCAGGCCGTGATTTACGTGCACGCACTCGAGCTGCTTGCCGACTGCCTTGATGAGCAGCGCCGCCACCACCGAAGAGTCCACGCCGCCCGACAGCGCGAGCAGTACCTTGCCCTCGCCTATCTGCGCGCGCAGCGCCTCTACCTGCTCCGCAATGAACTTTTCCGCCAGTTCAGGCGTCGTGATCCGCTCCATTTCCGGCCTTTTGTTCCCTTCCATACTTATAACAGCCTCCAATACAGGTAAAAATATATGCGGGGAGTGATTGCTTGGCTATAATTATTATCCGAACGCTCGTCGTATATTTCGCGCTCGTGGTGTCGATGCGCCTTATGGGCAAACGTCAGCTCAGCGAGCTGGAGCTGCCTGAGCTCGCCATTGCCGTTCTCATTGCAGATCTAGCCGCCCACCCGCTGCAGGACATAGGCATCCCGCTCATGAACGGGCTTCTGCCCATTGTCGTCCTCTGCTGCTGCGAGCTGCTCATCTCCGGCGCGGCGCTGCGTCATGCCGGACTTCGCACTCTGCTCTTCGGGCGCCCGAGCTTTCTCATTCGACGCGGCAAAATTGACCAGAAGGAAATGCGGCGCTGCCGCCTGAACCTAGAAGAGCTCTACGAAGAGCTTCGCGCCCAAAACGTCACCGATGCCGCCCATGTGGAATACGCCGTGCTCGAGACCGACGGGACTCTCAGCGTCATCCTCTACCCGGAGTTCCGGCCGGCAACTGTCCGCGACCTGGGCCTGACGCCCAGGGACACGGGCTATCCCGTCATCGTAATAAACGACGGCAAGCTCATGCGCGAAAACCTCCGTCTAACTGGGCGCGACGAGGCCTGGCTGAGAAAGGAACTCAAAAAGCGCGGCGCCTCCGGACCCGGCGATGTCTATCTGCTCATGCTTGACAGCGCGGGCGGGATATACTACGCGCCAAAGGAGGTCTTTTGATGAAGCGCGAGCTTTTTGCCGGCGCTGTATTGCTCCTGCTCGCCATCGGCAGCTGGATCAACCTGAACTACCTGCGCGATTTCACCGGCGGACTGACCGAAACGCTCGAACTCTCCCGCGCATACTGCGAAGCGGGACGGTTTGAGCTGGCTGAGTCCGAGCTGGAAAAGGCCTCGGACGCCTGGCTCGCCGCCGACGGCTACACGCATATCTTCATCCGGCACTCGGAGATCGACAGCACTACCGACGCCTTCTTTGAGCTCATGAGCGACGTGCGGTCCGAGGATGCGCAGAGCGCCGCAGGCTCCTACGAAAAGCTGTTGGCGCATCTGAGCAGCTTATACACGATGGAGCGCGTCACCCTCGGCAGCATTTTTTGACTCACTCAGTATATCACGCTCGTCGCACCCTCTGCAATACAAATTCCGGCTGCTTTCGACGGTATTTCCTATGCAAAGCGGCGAAAATCTCCGTTTTATCCTTTCCTCTGGCCCGAGTAAATGGAGCCGTTCCCGTTGACGGCATAGGCCAAGGCGCAGGTCACGAGCATATACGGCGCCGCAGCCCAGCCGAACACCTCCGCGCCTATGAGAGCAGGGGCGATGAGCGTATTCGTTGCGGAGCCAAACACCGCCGCATAGCCCATGGCTGCACAGAGCGCCGCCGGCAGGCCAAGAAGCCCAGACGCCGCCGCTCCCAGGCTCGCGCCTATCGAGAACAGAGGCGTCACCTCGCCGCCCTGGTAGCCCGCCGAGAGCGTCAGCGCCGTCAGGACGAGCTTGGCCGCCCAGTCCCAGGCGTAGACCGTACCGCCCGCAAGGGAAGCGTTTATGAGATTAGTTCCGAGTCCGCTGTACCGTCCCCGCCATAGTATGAGCAGCACGGCAGAGAGGGCAAGGCCCATCACGAATATGCGCAGAATGGGGTTTTTCAGCCTCGTCTGCGCCTCTTTTTTACACTTTTTCAGCAGGTATGTGAAGGCCGCGCCCGCAAGACCGAAGGCGAGGCCCAGGACCGCGAGCTTTATAAGCAGCTCCGCGTTCCAGTCCGGCAGCTCCGTCACCGCGAAGGTGAATTTCTCCAGCCCCAAGAGGCCCGAGGTCGCGCTCGCGCACAGCGCCGCCGTCGCCGCCGGCAAAAGCGCCCGGTGCTCGAGCCGCCCAGCCGTCAGCACCTCCATGGCAAAGGTTGTGGCTGCGAAAGGCGTCCTGAACAGGCCGGCAAAGCCCGCCGACATGCCGGTTATCAGCATTATTCTCGGCGCGTCCTCAAATCTCAGCAGCCGCCCGAACACCGCGTCCACGGCCCCGACGGCGATGCCAGTAGGTATGGCCGCAAGTATGAGTATGAGCGTCTTTTTCACATCCAACACCTCTCAAAACAAAAAAGCCGATGCTCCCGCGCACGGCAATGCCGCGCGCAGAAGTCATCAGCTCAAACAAAGCGGTTCCGGCCTCGCGGCCGAGGGGGACCTCATCCCCTTATTGTAGTTTCTTCAGGAATCTCCCGCCGGTGTTCATATACACCAGCATGAACACGCACACACCGAGCGTCAGCGCCATGCCCGCGTACACGGGCCAGGTCGAATCCAGCAGCCCGCCGAGCAGGAAGCCGCCGCCGAAACAGCCGCCCAGAGCGTACATACACTTCGACAAAAACCTCAGCACGGCCTTCTCGTCGTACCTGTCCTTGTCATCCGTCGTGTTGACCCATTTCCAACCCTTGCCCCCGGCGAAATACCGCCCCGCTGCGACTCCCACAGCCAGCACGACGGCGCCGAAAATGAGTAGAAAGGCGTTCATCACGCGTCCTCCTTCACGAGCGCGTACATGCACATGTCGCGCACCCTGCCGTTTTTCACGGCGTTCTTCCGCATGATGCCCTCGAGGGCAAAGCCGTTTTTCTCAATTGCCCGTCTCGAGGCAGCGTTTTCAACGAAGGGCTCGGCGTATATGCGCACGAGGTCGGTCTGCTCAAACGCGAATCTGCACGCGAGCCGCAGCGCCTCAGAACCTATGCCCTTGCCCCAGCGGCGGCGGACGACATAGTAGCCAAGCTCCGCCGTGCGGCTGTGGATATTCCCCTGCCGGCTGAGCTGTATGCTGCCGACTGCGGCGCCGTCCTCGGTGATGGCGAAAGCGTAAGCGCCCTCCTCCTGCGATGCGATTATGTACTTGAGCGCGTCGGCCTCGGTATAGGGCTTCGGCAGGCCGTCCCTCAGATTGTCGGTCACGCCGGGGTCATTCAGCGCCTCCACTATGACGGGCGCGTCCCCCGGCCTCCACGGCCTTATGCCGACGGCCATCTCAGTTCTCCTTCTGCTTCAAGAGCTTCGTGAGCTCTTCCATGAAGGTGTTTATGTCCTTGAACGACCTATAGACCGAGGCGAAGCGGACATATGCGACCTCGTCCACGTCCTTGAGCCGCTTCATGACCATCTCGCCTATTTCCGTTGTGCTGATCTCGCGCTCCAGCGCGCTCTGCAGCTCCTGCTCTATGTCGTCGGCTATCTGCTCCAGCGCGGTGAGAGGCACGGGGCGTTTCTCACATGCGCGGACCATGCCGTTTATCAGCTTAAGTTTATCAAAGGTCTGGCGGCTGCCGTCGCGCTTTATGACGACCAGGGGCAGGCGCTCTATTATCTCGTATGTTGTGAAGCGCTTCTGGCAGGCGAGACATTCGCGCCTTCTTCTTATCGTCGCGCCCTCCTCCGCCGGTCTAGAATCTATAACCTTGCTCTCCGTATAGCCGCAGAACGGGCATTTCATGGCAGATCCCCCCACATTTCAATTTACATAACACAGTATAGCACAGCGCCGCGCCGGAGGTAAACATCATTTTTCCTCATTCGGCAAATATTTTGCATTGCCCGCGCCCCTCCCCGCCCGCTACAATATTCACGGAGGTGAGCGCCTTGAAACTCATCCGGCGCGTGCTCTCGATGTGCCAGATCTCGTGGGAACTGCTTATACGCTCGCTGCAGCTCTCCTGTGTGCTTCTCTTCTGCTCCTTCGTCCTCTTCATGCACACCGGGCCGCTTACAATTTGGAATTTTGATACATATCAGCTCGCTCGCGAGCTTGCCACTCTGCCTCAGGCGATCCTGCTCGTGGCCATGCTCGCCGGAGCTATCATTGAAGAACGCTCGCTCTGAGGCTTTCCTCGTCATAGAGCGCGTTGAGGACGTCCAGGAGCGCGTTCGCGCCCAGCTTTTCCGGCAGGTCCAGCTTCTTCAAAAGCTCCCTGCGCCGCGCGGCGCTGTCCGGCCTGCCGCTCAGGCCCAGCTCATAGAGCGTCGCCTTTGTTATGCCGCCCGTGCTGTGCGTTGCGGTTTCGCCGCCCAGTGTCGCGCCCGCGCGGCGCAGCGCGGCTATGAGCACCTCCGCGCTCATGCCCTCCACGCCCAGCTTGCCCTCCTTCGAGGGCGAGGACTTGCGCCGCTCCTTCCCCGGCACGTCCGGGATATAGGCCATCTTCACCAGGGCCGGGTCTATCGCGCCATTTATGTAGTTGCGGATGACGCAGCCCGCGCCGTCGCTGTCCGTCAGGACGACAAGGCCGCGCTTTTCCGCCAGACGCCGCAGGAGCGCCAGCTTCTCCCCGTCCTTGAAAAGGCCGAAGCCCGATGTCTCCACGATCACCGCGTCGAACACCTGGGACAGGGTGTTCTTGTCATAGCGCCCCTCGACGACTATGACCTCCTTCACGCTTATCATGTTCACGCCCCCGCCGCCAGCTTGATGAGCAGGTCGCAGAGCAGCTCCGTGTCGTCCGCGGAGCTGCTTTTCATCGCGTAGTCCGTCTCCGCGCAGAGCTCCACCGCCCTTTCCAGCGACTCCAGCGTGAAGCCGCGCGCCGCGCGCATGAGCTTGTCTATTATAAAGCCGTAGTTTATCTTGTAGAGCTCCTTCACAAAGTCCGGGCCGAGCTTTTCGTCAATCGCCAAACGCGCGGCGTAGAGCCTGCGCATCTGCATCCCTATGCCCGCAACGGTGACGATAGGCTCCTCGCCCATGGCGATGAGGTCCGCCAGTATCCTCGCCGCGCCGTCGTAGTCGCGGGCGGCCAGGCAGTCCGTCATGTCGAAGATGCGCGCCTCCGGGCGGCGCAGGGCCATGCGCTCAACGTCCTGCGCCGTCACGGTGTCGCCGCGCACGCCCGCGCCGAGCTTTTCGATCTCCGGGATGAGCCCGCTCATGAGCTCGCCGCTCGAATATATGAGCGCGAGACAGGCGTCCGGCGTCACCGCCTTGCCCAGAGCGGCAAAGCGCTTGGATATCCACTTCACCAGCGGGGCCTGGCCCTGGGAGGTGAAGTTTATCACCTTGCCGTATTTCTTGAGCGACTTCACCGCCTTCTGGCGCTGGTCCGGCTCATAGCCCGAGTCCTGCACGAACACCAGCGTGCAGTATTCCGGGATGTCCGAGACGATGCGCTCCAGCGCCTCCGCCTCCTGGTCCCGGCAGCGGCCCAGGTCGTAGCCGCGCACCTCCGTCAGCGCGCGCTCGGAAAGGAAGGGCAGCGCGTTCACCGCCTCCTCCAGCTCTCTCATGTCCAGCGTCCGCCCGTCTAGGCGGTGATAGCTGAAGTCGTCGCCCCCGTCCGGCAGGCACAGGGCCTTGAGCTCGCCCAGAAAGGCCTCGCGCAGATAGTCCTCCTGCCCGTAGAGCAGGTAGAGCCGCTGCGGACCGCCCGTTTTGAGCTCGCGGCTCACCTCGCCGTAATTCAGCCGCTCCGACTGCTTCGGAGCCTTTTTTTCAGCTCTCTTTGCCATCGTATCCTGTCCTCACTGTGACCGTTCCGTCCTCGTCCGTCCTGTATATCTCCAGCCCGCAGATCTCAAGCCGGCGTATCGCCTCGTATGTCGGGTGGCCGTAATTGTTCCAGCCTACTGATATCACCGCCGTCTCCGCCTGCGCGGCCTCCAGAAGTTCAAAGCTCGTCGAATACTTCGAGCCGTGGTGGCCCACCACCAGCAGCTCCACGTCCGGCAGCTGTGCGCGCTCCACAAGGCTGCGCTCCACCGCCGTGTTAACGTCGCCCATTACGAGCGCGTCGAATTCGCCCACGCTCGCCAGCGCTATGACGCCGCGCTCATTCTCGTCCCCGGCTTCTATGGGTTCGAACAGGCGGAGCCTCAGCGCGCCGAATTCCACGTCCAGGTCGCCCCCGCGGACATATTCCACGCTCGTCCCGTGCCGGGCGGCGCTCTCGAGTATGCCCTCGAGCAGCCCGTCCTCATCGTCCGCGCCGTAGGGCAGATACAAGGTGCCGACGTCTATGCGCGAGAGCAGGCGCTGCACGCCGTTGGCGTGGTCCGCGTGCAGGTGCGTGAGCACCAGCGCATCTATGCCTCTGCGTCCCTCGCTCAGAAGGTATTCTGAGGCCGTGTCCCCGGCGTTGTCCCAGGCGCTCAGGCCGCCGCAGTCTATGAGCGCGGCGTGCTCGCCGTGGACGGCGGCCACGCACTGGCCCTGGCCCACGTCCAGGACCGTCACGGAGCTCTCCGACCGGCTCTGATTCCAGGCCGTTGCGATCACGAACACCAGCGTCAGCACCGAACAGACCGTGGGCGCGAGCGCGCGGAAGCCGCGCTTCCTGTCCCGGAACAGCCAGGCGAGGCCGAACTCCGCATAGACCAGCACGAGCCACCAGGACACGAGCCTGTCCACGGTGTAGACCGCCGAATACGGCAGCGAGGCCAAAAACTCCGCCGCAAAGGCCACGTAGCGCGCGAACCAGGCGGTGGACCAACCTATCGCCGTGCCGAGCGGGGCAAAGACGAGCCCCGTCAGCACCGCCGCATAGCCGCCCGTGAAGGCGATGGACACCGCCCAGAGGGTCAATATGTTCGTGAGCGGCGAGACCAGGGACACATAGCCGAAGAGCAGCGCCACCACCGGCGTCGTGAAGGCCATGGAGCCCACCGAGCTCGACAGGCTCGCCATGACGAAGCTGAGCGCGGCATTGGGCCTGCGCTTTTTGTCGCCGCGGCGGAAGAGCGCGTCCAGCCGGGCGTAGACCCTGGGCGTCAAGAGTATTATTCCCGCCATGGCCGCAAATGAGAGCTGCAGCCCCGCCGCCGCTATGGAGAGCGGGTTGGCGATGAGCAGTATGAGCAGACCCGCGCAGAGCGAGGTGAGCCCGTCCGCCTCCCGCCTGAGCAGCGGCGCCAGCATGACGAGCAAAAGCATCACGCAGGCGCGGACGACGGAGGCCGTACAGCCCGCGACGAAGGTGAAGAGCACGATGACCGGCACACCCACCATGGACGCCCGCCGCTTGCCGAAGAGCGCCACGAGCACGGCGTAGAGAAACGACAGGTGCATGCCCGACACCGCCACGACATGGCGTATCCCTGCCACGGAAAGGGCGTTGTCGAGCTCGAAGTCGTCGTAGAGCCCGCTCGTGTCGCCTATGAGCAGGCCGAGCATGAAGGGCCGCACGTCCTCCGGGAACAGCTCTTCCACCGCGCCGCGCACGAGGTTCGAGAGCTCCATCGGGAAGCTCAGGAAGCTGCGCCAGTCGCGCCTCACATTCTCCGCCTCGCCGCCCAGGTATGCGCGCAGGAGGATGCCGCGCGAGGAGTAGATATCCGTCTCCTCGCCGTAGCGCTCCAGCGCGGAGATGAATTCGAGCGGGAACTCCGCCAGGTCGCCCGGTCTCAGCTCCGGCATCAGGCCCTCGTAGTCGTATACCGCGGTCTTGACGCGCGGCAGGCCCTCCTGCTCTATGCGCAGTTCGACGGAGGCGTAGCCCTCGTCGCGCACGGGATAGTCCAGGACGCGGGCGGTCACGCTCAGCTCGCTGCCCGCAAGTCCGGCGGCAGGCTCAACGTATATGGCGGTGTAGGCCGAGTACCAGCACAGGCCTAGCGCCGCGAAGATGCAGATGAGGAGCGACCTCAGCCTTGCGGTTTCCCGCAGCAGCAGCGCCGCGGGAAGGCAGAGCAAAGCCAGCCCGCCCGCGCACCAGAGCAGCGCGCCGCCGGGCAGCAGATAGTGCGCGGCCGCCGCGGCCCCGGCAAAGGAGAGCGCGGCACAGGCCAGCTTTCGCATCACATCACCCGCTTTTACAGCTCCTTGAGCGCCTCGGTGACGTCCTCAAAGGCCATGGAGTGCGAGGCCTTCACCAGGACCCTGTCTCCGGGGCGTATCTGATTCGGCAGGTCGGCTATGAGCTCCGCCTTGCCCGCGTAGTGCCTGCCGCCCATGGCCGCGGCCCGCGGCCCGCTCGTGAGCAGCAGCGCGCCCGCTTCCAGCGCCGTCCTGCCGGTCTCGATGTGGAATTCCTCGCTCCGTTCGCCCAGCTCTAGCATGTCGCCCAGGATGCAGACCAGCCTTCCGCCCAGGTCAGAGGCGGATTTTATCGCCATCTGCGTGGAGTCCGGGTTCGCGTTGTAGCAGTCGTCTATTATCGTTATCCTGCCCGTGTCTATGACGCTGGCACGGCGGCCCACCGGCTCGTACTCGGCTATGCCCGCGGCTATCTCCGCGTCCGGCACGCCCAGCTCGATGCCCACCGCCGCGGCGGCCAGCGCCGCGTATACCATGTGCCGCCCGTAGGCCGACACGCGCGTATCTATCCTGTGCTCCCCGCTCACCACGGTGAAGCTCGAGCCCTCCGCGCCCAGGCAGCGGTAATTTTCCGCGCGCACGTCGCAGCCCGCGCCCAGGCCGAAGCAGAGCTTCCTCTGCCGGCACTCGAGCCCCGCGAGCAGGTCGTCGTCCCCGTTCACGGTGACGAGCCCGTTCTCCGGCATGTGTTCCAGCAGCTCCGTCTTGGCCCGCAGGACGCCGCGGCGGTCGCCCAGCGCTTCCAGGTGCGAGCGGCCGATGAGCGTATACACCGCTATGTCCGGCCTTGCCATAGCGCCCAGCCTGTGCATCTCACCGAAATTGCTGATGCCCAGCTCCACCACCGCGGCCTCCGTCTCCGGGCCTATGCGGAAGAGCGTCAGCGGGACGCCCAGCTCGTTGTTGAAGTTCTTTTCCGTCTTGAGCGTGCGGAACTTCCGGCCCAGGACGCGGGCTATCATCTCCTTGGCCGTGGTCTTGCCGGAGCTGCCCGTTACGCCCACCACCGGGACCTTTACCGCGCCGCGGCAGGCAGAGGCCAGCTCCGCCATCGCCTTTGCCACGTCCGGCACAGTTATGACAGGACCCGCGGCGCCCTCCGGCACCCTCTGCGCCAGGCAGCAGGGCGCGCCGGCTTCAAGCGCCGCGCCGATGAAGTCGTGGCCGTCCACGCGCGCGCCGGGCAGGGCGCAGAACATCAGGCCCGGCGTTACCTCGCGGTTATCCCGGACCGCGCCCAGCACCTCGCGCTCGCCTCCGCCTCCGTGCAGCGTCCCGCCCGTGTATTCCGCGACCTTCGACACCGTCATGCCAATCATGCGTACTTCTCCATAGAGGAATCTATTATCCTCTGGCACAGCTCGGGATAGGATATGCCGAGCACGGCGGCCTCCTGCGGGACCAGGCTCGTCGGAGTCATGCCCGGCAGGGTGTTTATCTCCAGGAACCAAAACTTCCCCTCTGTGTCATAAATGAAGTCTGCGCGGGAATAGGCCGAGAGCCCCAGCGCATCATATACGGTGAGCGCGGCTTTCGCCAGGCGCTCCTCGGCTTCCGCGGGGATGGGCGCGGGGGTTATCTCCTCCGCCGCGCCGGGCTGGTATTTGTTCTTATAGTCGTAAAAGCCGGTGAGCGGCCTTATCTCTATGCTGGGCAGGGGTCTGCCGTCCAGGATGCCTATCTGTATCTCTCGGCCCTCTATGTAGCGCTCGACCACCACGGAGCCGCCCTCGGCCGCGGCCTTTGCCAAGGCGTTCAGCAGCTCCTCCCGTGTGCGGGCGATGTCCACGCCGATGCTGGAGCCGGAGTCCACCGGCTTCACCACGCAGGGCA
>ULRB01012141.1_pt1 | contig 12939 bp, 11 predicted proteins | sample 1955051 | NCBI WGS metagenome assembly ULRB01 (sample SAMEA4835671, study PRJEB28245) | human gut metagenome | biome: gut microbiome; material: fecal sample | place: Denmark | collected 2008 | reverse complement strand
CTTTATCATCTATTTGTATTAATAAGACTTTCCTTTATTTATTTTAGTTAATTCTGATTTTAAAAGAATATTTAAAACCTCTTGCCAACCTGTATGATAATCATAACCAGCTCTTATAATACCCAATTTTTTCAACTTTTCATCACTAACTTTTTTATTATGATAAGATGGAAATAATATTTTAACCTTTATATTGGGATTTAAATTACTAACTAAATCATCAATTTGAACATCCCCAACACAGATATTTTTAGCACCCGTAAATATATAGTTTTTAACAGGAATAACATCCTCAGGAATCAAGCGATATAACATCTCAAACTTACTTTTAAAAATACGACCAGAATTTTTTAAATCAAAAGGATTACGACAATCACTACAAGGATAAATATCATAATATTTACTTAAAATACTAATAGCATCGATAGCCCCTGGTAAAATAACAGGGTTAGCATATTGGTCTTTAGTACTAGCAAACTTATAAAATTCTTCTTTTTTATCTTCTGGAATAGCCACCTCATCAATATAATAATCATCAAAATCATCTATTTTATAATTAGTATTTAAAAACTCATTAACAAGCTCTAAATATCCTGAAAAGCAAAAAACTTCATCTATATCCAATAATATTTTCTTTTTCATAAATTTTTCCATATATTTTAATTATTAATAAAACTAATAATATCTTTAATAATAATATCTTTTTCTTCTTCTTGTAATAATTCATGTCTTAAAGAATCATAAACTTTTGAAGTAACATTTAAATAACCTAATTTTTTCATAAAACGTTCTAAATTTTTAAATTTTTTTAAATTGCCAATAACTGGATCATCAGAACCAGCAAGTAATAAAATAGCTAGATTCTTATTATTAACCGCATAATCTTTACTTTGAAAAGCACTTTTTTGTAACTTATAAAGATTAATAAAACCATTAGTAGTAAAAATATAATCACATGCTGGATCATTATTATAATTATCTACATTATTAGGATTCTTACTTAACCATGAATTTGGTTTATCATAACCTTTATTAAATTTTCCAAGTGTTAATTTATTTAATAACTTATTTGGCTTTCTTCCTTTATCAAAAGATTTAGATATCTTAGCAATTAAAAGTCCTAAATCAACTAAACTATTCTTAGTAGGAGGACCACATAAAATAACTTTATTAACCATATTATCATACTTTTCAATAAAACTTCTAGTTACTAAAGTCCCCATACTATGAGCAAAAATAATTGTATTTTGAGTTTGATAACGATATTTAAAAAACTCAATAATAGTATGTAAATCTTCTCTAAAAGCAGTTTCATCCTCAGTATAAAAATATCCTAAATCATTATTACTTCTAATACTTTTACCATGACCCCTTTGGTCGTAGGCAACACTGACATAACCATTTAGAGCCAATTGTTCTAAAAAATAATTATATCTTTCTTTATGTTCAGTCATTCCATGAACAATAATAGCAAGCCCTCTAATACTAGTATTAGGCATTATATAGTTAACATTTAAATCTAAATCATCTACTCTGGATTTTATAATTATATTATTTATCATTTTTACTCTCTTTCTAATCATATTATAAAGGAATTAACTATTTAAAACAAGAAAAAGACAAATAAATACTAATAGAGAACTCTATCAATTTTATTATTCTTTGCTATTAATACTTTGACTAATTACCATTTTCTTAGCCATTACCCAATCATGATTTTTATTTATAATCTCTAAATGACAATAACTACACTTACTTGCGGTAGTATTTTTTAACTTAGCCCCGCAGTTAGGACATTTATTTTCTTTATTTAAAATACTTCTTGTAAACACTATTAAATAATTGTAGCGAACTTTTTTATTATCATTACCTCTTATAGTCTTACCGTTTTTATTTACTATATAATCAAAGCATTCAAGTTTCATATTAACATACAAACTAACACTATCTTCATCAATACTCATCCCGTCAATATAAGAACTTAAGAAAAGAAAGTCTTTCATAATATTCTTTTCTTGTTTTAAAAGTAAAGTCTTTATTTGGGCACTATACATATTATACATAGCATCTGTTACCAAACTTTTCATCGCATCCATATCAGCATTCATCCATGCTATTTGAACATCTTTATAAATCTTATAAGCTTTATCTAAAAATTCCGTTTCTACAAAATCAGGCAAAACTTTAACTAACTCTTCTTTATTATATAAAGGTACATTAATAAGAGGATCAGTTTTTTTAGAAGACTCTGCCAAAATTGCTTTTTCTGCTAACTTATCAATTAAATTACCCAATTTCTTAGCAAAAAAAAACCGGAAATAGGGGCAATAAAAAGTGCCGCAATTATATAGGGAACATCTTCATCACTAATAGTAGTCCCCCTACCCGATAGTGAACCTGATGAGGAAAAATCAGATGACGAGGAAGATGACGAAGAAGATGACGAGGAAGATGACCCTGAGTCATAAGACCCATCAAACCCCGAATCAGCCTTTAATTGATATAAAGGTAAAAATAAACAAGCAAGTAATAAAATACTTATTAATACTATCCTAAAACTTTTTGCTTTTTTCATCCATAATCTCCTAATCTATTCTTTTACGTTTTCAGTTTGACTAATTACCATTTTCTTAGCTAGTACCCAATCATAACTATTATTTATAATTTTCGAATGACAATACTTACAAATTGAAGTAGTACTACTTTCTAAAATTGCCCCACAGTTTGGACATTTATTTTCTCTTTTTAAAATACTTCTTGTAAAAATCATCATATAGTTATACCAAACTTTAGATTTATCATTACCTCTTATCACCTTGTTATCTTTATCTACTATATAATCAAAACATTCTAACTTTATATTAACATATAACGATACATTCTTACTAGTTATCTCCATTTTGGTAATATTAGCACTGTAAAAATTAAAATCTTTCATGATATTTTTTTCTTGTTTAAGAACTAAAGTTTGAACTTGCGTACTATACATATTGTATAACTCATCTGTTACTAAACCACGCATTGCCTCCATATCAGCATTCATCCAAGCCACTTGAATATCCCTATATAATTGATAAACAGTATAAATAAAAACTCGTTCATCAAAATCAGGTAACACTTCTAAAATCTTTATCTTATCATAAGTAAGTATCTCATCTGCATCATCATCGTTGGTTTTATTTCTTACTTCCACTTCTCGTATATTAAAATCTTTTTTTAAATATTGTTCAAAAAGAATAATAATTATATAACCAATAATCATAACTACCACGAAAAGAAAATCTTCTAATTTAAATTCCTTTTTTTCATTATTTTTAGGTGGTTTCGGATTACTAGGAATTATAATTCCTTTATGCGGTTCCTTCTTTTCCCCACAGGAAGAACTTGATGATGATGAACTTGATGATGATGAACTTGATGAAGAACTAGAACTTGATGAAGATGAAGAACTAGAAGAGCCCGGATCATATGACCCATCAAATCCAGAATCAGCCTTTAAACTATAAAGGGGGATAAATAAACAAACTAATAATAAAATTACTAACCCTAGTTTTTTTAAATTAAGACCAGCTTTCTTCATCAAAATCTCCCCGAATCTAAAATCCAGTTATAATCATCCAAATCAAAAATACCATGACAATAAGGACAATACCCACTTTTATTAACTTCTAAAGTTGCCCCGCAACTAGGACATTTCATCATCCTTCCTATTTCTTTTGTATTAATCTTCTTAGTAAAAGTTAAATAATTATTTTGTTCTATTCTTCTCTTATTATTGCCTCTTACTATTTTACCATTTTTATCTATTTGATAATCTAAAGCTCTAGAAATCAAATTAACTTCTAAAACTAATTTTTCATCATTTTTTGAAAATTTAAGTAATTTTGTATCATAAACATTTAATTCATCATACATCTGAATAAGTTCCTTCTTATTTAAATTATCAACAATCCCTTCTAACTGTTCATAAAGATTATTACTGACAAAATGTCTAATATTAATTAAATTTTTTAAAACTATTCCCATTTTTATTTGTACAAATATATTATTAATATAACTAATAAATCCACTTTCACTAAAATTACTATCATATTGTTTTATTTCTTCTATCATCTTCACACCTACTATATACCCCAATTATATAATCTTTTTGTCTTATTATAAAGAAAAAAATGTTAATTAAGAAAACTTATGTTACAATATTAAAAAATTTAGTAGGTATTGTAAGCTCCGGTTAAAAAAAGAAATAGCTAACAAAAAACTACTTCTTTTCTAATTCATAAATAAATCTTAAAAAGCTAAAATATCTTTTAAAAGTTCCGACTGAGTTAATTTTACCAAATTAGTCTCGATATTATTCATATCTTCTTTTGTTAACTCTGTATAATTAGCATAATTATCTACCATTGACTTTTCTAAATCTTCCACATATTCCCAATTATAAGTAACAGTATAATTTTTATTATTTAAATTAACTTTTAAAGTTCCACTCCTAGTATTATCATTACTATAATTTATATTATCTTCACTAACTAAGACATAGTCTTTATTATTTATATTTATTTTTCCAGAAAGATTAAGAATATCTTTACTATCTAAAGTTAAATTAACAACTTCTTGTGTTCCATTTAAACTGCTAAGGTTTAATTTATTATTAAGATAATCTAATTCTATATTAATTTGAAAGTTATTTAGCAAATTAATACTCACTTTGTCTATATCTTTATTTTCTTCTAAAATAATAGTGAATAAATTATCTAAAGTTACTTCATACTTATTATTATTATTATTTTTATCCTTGTATATAGCAATACTACCAGTTATATTACTATCAAATATTGTATTAATATTATCTTCATTTATATTATATCTATTAAAATAATCAACAAATAAGTTATAGAAATCACTTTTTAATTCTTTATCTTTATTAAAGTTTTTCTTTAATTTCTTTAAAGTATTACTATCAATAGTGTAAGTATATTTTTTATTATAGTTATCATTCTTTAAATTAGTACTCTTAATATCAAATAAGCCAATAGAATTATTAATTAAATCTTTTGAATGATTAACAAGATTAACTATTTTATCCTTAGGATAATCCAAATTAATATTTTTTAATTGTTTTGTAAACGTATTACATTCTAAGGTAGCATCACAACTTACTGATGATGTATCAATACTTACCTCATACATACGACTTAATATATCATTATTTTTTACAAATTTACGAGAATTATGAATATAAAATTCTATTGGATTATTCAAGTTTAAAACTGACGGATTGATAGCAAATTCACTAACATTATTAGCTAAATCTAACTTAGCAGTTACATTAATTTTTTCATCTAAAACACTATCGCTAGTTATTTCGGCATTAATACTTACTGGTTTATTAAATATTTTTTGATTATTGATTAAGCTGTCTTGGGTTTTTATCAATTTTTCACTAACATGAGTAATTTTGCCCTTAAAAGTATTAGTCTTTACTATTCTAAAACCTAAAAAAACAGCAAGTAATAAAACTATTACGATTCCAAATGCAAAATAAATTTTATTTTTCTTATTCTTCATTTTAACTCCTAACTAAGTGCACAAGCAATACCGCCAAGTATGGCACCACCGACAACGCCCGCAATTAAACCAACTGGCCCTAAGAAACCGGCTAAGATATTGCCACCAATGTAACCAGCACCAGCACCGCCAACAATACCACCTAAAACACTACAGCTTTTATCTTCTTGTTTAGGTTCTGGTGTTGTTATTTCGGCTAAAACTTCCTTGCAAACATTAGCATTAGAGCATACTTTAGCATAATATACCTCTGTATCGCCACCACCTTGAACAAAAGTGTGTGGAGAATCATAGTATTTATAATCCCATTTTGTCTTATCCCAGTAAGTTTGCATTAAACAAATAGTTCTATAAATAAATTCAAAAAAGAAATTATTTTGCGCATTAGCGCCACCCATTTTCATAATACAAGCATCGATTTCTTCTTGAGAGCCTACATAAACCGAAGAACTATGGTCAGATACTCCCGAAAATTTAACACCACTTACTGAACCTTTAACTGTTATTCTAGCTTCAACATCATTACAGCCTTTTTCATAAGTATCACATTTATAATTTTCTCTTGTTTTCTTAAAAGTAAAATCAACATCTGGAGCATCAGCATCTCTTTTTACATATTTAGTACAAGTATTAGTAGTACCAGCATCGTTTTTAACCTCACCAACTAAAGTTTCACCAGCTGTATTGTAATTAACTGTATAACTATCAAAATATTTATTATTTTTTTTAACCTTCGTACTAGTTATATACTTTGATGACGAACTAACAGTAGCTTTAACATCTGATACAAACCAATCTGTACCATTTTTACCACCAACAGCATTTACCTCACAAATGGGTTTTTCGGCTAATCTTTTAACATTTAATTCACATCTGTTAGTATTACCCGCCTTATCTTTAACGTAACCATAATAAGTTATACCTGATCTCTCAGTATCATTTCTTAATACAATTTGTTCAACCCCATTATAATCTTCACTAGAACTAGTGGAAAGACCTTTTTCAGCAATACCACTTAAATTATCATTAGTAACTAGATTAACTTCTACATCACTTGTATACCAATTATTTGCCCCCTTAACACTATTATTTGATATTACAATTTGACAAGTTGGAGCCGTTACATCAACATGAGCCTGTAAATTGGTACTGCAGGTCTCATTATTTCCAATATTATCTTTTATATTCCAATTAAGATTAATTTTATCAGTATCAGTAGTTATAGTTTCCGTAGTACTCGGAGTTGCACACCCCGTACCAACATCATTTCGACACCCATAAGTGTAGGTATAACTACGACTCCACCCTTCCTGACCAGCCGGAATATTACATATTGGAACTTTATTATCAATATTAGTAATATTTATTTCAGTAGGACTATCACTTACATTACCAGCCTTATCCCTAGCATAAGCATAATAAGTTTTATTTTCATAAACATCTACATAATTACTTCCGTCATCACTTTTATACTTAAAAATAGGTGTCTTCTTAACATCATCTTCTAAGGCATAAGCATAATCATTAAAACCGGAACCCGACCCATCATTTCCATTAAAAATTATCCTCTTTTTAGAAGTAGAAAACGAAGCATCAGCACTCAAATTAACTTTAGGAGATTCCTTATCAATTTTAACATCAACACTTTGAGTTAAAACTCCCTTTACAGTTTCTACTTTAACCGTTACTTCCCCATTAAAAAGTAATAACGTTGGTACTTTATATATATTAGCATACCCTTTTACCTTAGTTACTTCTGATGCCAAAGCCCCATTATAAGTAACAACATCACCGTTAACAAGCCAACTAATCTTCATATTATCCGTACTCAACTTATTATCATTTAAAACCTTAGGATTTAAAAACAAATAAACATCCTTATTAGTCCACTCAGTATTTTTATTCTTTCCTAGTCCATACTGCTTTAAATTATCCCCTTTATCAGCATAAATCTCAATATCTAATTTTGAAGATAAAACCGCTAATTCAGCCAACTCACAAGAAGTATCATCAGTTACACTAACACTATAATCATCAACATATCTATTGATATCAATTTTATAACAATCTAAATACCCACCTAAAGGATTACTCAATTTATTATTACCATACTCATCATCAAGATTAGTTTCCATATCAAGATATCCTTCTTGTAACAACGTAGCTACACTAATAGTAGCAATATTAACCTTTTTATCCATAGCATACTCTATAGCTTTCGTTTTAATTAAACTTATTTTATTATCATAAGTCTTTTGTTTTAAAGAATTACTAATTCCATTATAACTGGCTGTAGCAATCGTAACTAAAATACCCATAATAACAATAACCGCCAGTAACTCAGGAATGGAAAAACCCTTATTTTTCTTCTTCATCATACAACACTACCCTTCTACTATAATTAAAATATATCATTAAATTAAATTCCATGCAACAATTTTAAAAAAAGGGTTCAATAAAATCTAGTGTGAAGTAAAAATCTGCATGATGCCTTATAACATAAGGAATTTACGGATTTTTTTACATGTTTTTTTGATATGATTTTTTTAGTTATTTTTTAAATGTTTTTAATATTATTAAAATTTTGATAATCGAGTAAAAAATTTATTTTTTATTTTTAATGTTGGAGATATTTTTGTTTCTTGTTGAACCACAACTATCTAAATAAACACTTCTTATAGGCTTTAATTTATCATGTACTGAACTTGTAAATTAATACAGACAGGACACCTTACTTTCTTTTTCCTATTCTCAATAGTAATCTCTATTAATCCATTATTATTTTGATTAACTTTAGTTATTTTAACCTTCTTACTATTTAATCCTATTAGCAAATAATAATCTTTCATCTATACTCGCCTTCCTATTATTATTTACTACATATTACCACATAAAAAGAGATGAAATTTTATCATCTCTCTTCACACTAGATTTTATTGAACCAATTTTTTTATGTATTTACTATTATCTATTAAACTTAAGCTACTTTAGCATCGTTATTTTCAATTTGGTTTAAAAAGTCCATCAAATTTATATTATCATCTTGACTTAAAGTTAATTTTTTAGTTTTATCATCAACTTCTTTAGTTTCTTGTTTTTCTGTTGGATTTGAAAGGTTGCCATTTAGAAAAGCATTTAAATCGATTGGAGCATTAGTATCATTGTATTCACTTTTTACATCACTAGCACTAGCTGGATTAAATAGTGGTGGTACATTCTTGCTTTGTCTATCATTTTGGCTGTTTTCGATTCGTTCTTTAATCTCAGTAGCATCCGTTTTAACAGGTGTTTTTGAAACTACCTCTGGTGCTTTCTTTGGCATTTTTTTAGAGACTACTGGTTCTTGTTTAATTACTTTAAGTCCTCTTTTTTTGATTTTGGTTTTTTCTTCTTTAGTACTAGGTTCAGGAGTATTAATTATGGTATTAAAATCTGGCACTTTTTGAGGTTCAAGTAGTTCTTTAAAAGCTTCTCTATCAGATGATGATATAGCATCATCAAAGTTTATATCATCAGATACTGCACTAGCTTCTTCTTTTTTTTCTGAGGTCTTTGTTGATGCTATATCTTCACTATCAAAAGAAATTACTGTATCATCTTCTTCTTTTGAAACTACTGGTTCTTGTTTTTGCTCTTCTTCTAAAGCATTATCTAAAGTATTTGATGTACTACCAAAGATATCATCGGGATTAAATGTGGTTATGCTAGAATTGTTACTTTGTTCATCTTTGATTTCTTTTTCTTTCAAAGGAACTTCATCTGGTTCTAATTCATGTTTAGGTCTTGTAAGAGCTTCTTCTGGTAGTTCATTATTTTCTTCTATATCATCATCTTTAAAAGGAATATCAGTAGCAAAGAAAGAATCAAATTCAGATACTTCTGGTTCTTCTTCTACCTTACTTATAGGTTCTAAATTACTAGTTGTATCATCAAAAATATCATTATAATTAGGTTCTAATGTAGTAGGACTTGCAAAGAAATGATGAGGTTTTTCTTCTTGTTCTTCTTCTTTTACATAAGTTCCATTAAAAATACTATTTAATTTAGCTTTAATATCAGTATCAATCTTACTATAAGTATCATTAATTAATTCTAAGATATTACTCTTCTTACTATTTAATCCTTCAATAGTAGTTTTAACACTTGCTATTTCTTTATCGATACTAATAGTTTGATATTCTAAGTACTTAGTAAATGTTTCGGTATCACGATAATCATAAACATTAACATTAATATATAAATTATTCTTTAAATATATGGATAAAACTTTGTTATATAGTTCATCTAACATACTTCTTAAGTCTTTACGATATAAGTCTAATTCTTCTTCTATCTTTTTACTCTTTAGACTAACTGTTGTTAAAGAGATATATTCTTTATTCTTTTCTTCTAATGGTTTAATTTCGTTAAGTAAGGATTCAAAATATTTACCAAAATAAGATAACCATTTATCTTTAGAGAAAGGAAGTTCAAATAAGCCTTGTTGTCTTACAGTAGTATATAAGAACTTAGTTTCGGTAGTTTTATCATTTTTTTTAGTTTTATATTGTTCTAAAGTTTTTATATAATTATGTAATTCTTTTAATTTAATATCTAAATCATTAAGAGTTTCCCCTTCAAAGCTAGGATTTTCAATGGAATTTAAAAGATTAGCATAGTTTAAGCAAATATTACGATATGCTGCTTTTAAAGTAAGAGGTACTTTACTAATATTTTCTAAATAAGAGCGATAAATACGAACGTAGTTGGCTAATTTTATTTCTTCTTTGCCTTGAGCATAATCACTTAAAATCATTTCTTTTAAAGATTCAATGTCCATTTGAATAATGTTAGATAATTCCATCTGTAATTTAGTTATATCATTACTAATAGTTTTTAGAGACGTTTTTATCTTTTCAGTGCAAACAAAAGTAAAAGTTTCATGTTCTAATGATTCTTTTTTAGCTCTTAATGATTTAATCTTTCCAATAGTTTCTTCATTTAAAATAAGTTCATGATTTAGAACTTGAGATTCCATTTCTTTAATCTCGGCATCAATTGATTTAACAGTTAGATCTTCTTTAGTAAAGTTTCTATCTTCTAAAAGTGTATTGGTAGTTATTTCCCTGTTGCTCTTATTAGTTTCAATAGCCTCTATTCTATTTTTTAGCCATGTAATAAGGCTGTTTCGGTAATCTTCTAATTTAGATACAGGAGCTTCTAAGATCATATTCCATGCTAAAGTAAAAATGGCTTGTTTTTTATCATTAAATCCTTGAATTAATTGTTCTTTTTTACTAGTTAAATCATCGATAATGGCATCATAACGACTATATTCTTCCCATAATAAATCAACTTCTACTTTAGGAGCATTAGTTTTAGTAGCAAAATTTATACGTTTATCGATATCAGTAAGGTAATTTTTATTTATTTTAATTTGCTCTTCTAATTTTTCTAATTTGTTTAAAGAAGCATAATCCATTTCCTTACGTTTTTTGATATTTTCTAAGATGGCTAGGATATCTATTATACTAGCACTTTCTAAATAAGTTTTTATATCTTCAGTTGGTAATTTTAATATATAATCGATACCATATTCCATATTTTTTACGACTCCTTACTATCTATACTTCTTAATTATCTTATAAATAGAAAAAAAAAGCAAGGGAAATTAGTAAATTTTCTCTTTCTTCTTATAAGTCTAAAGTTTTACCTTTCATATTTTTATTATATTTTAAAATATATTCTTTACCATAGGTATTAATTATTTCTTCTAAGGAAATACCATAGTTAGGATCATTTTTGATAGCTATACTACTCATAGAAAATATATCTTTTAAAAGCCCATTACTATAAATAAAGGAAGTATGTTTACAACAAATTAAATAATTAATTTTAGCAATTAGTTCTAGTAAGGAAATACGATTTAAAACATCCCTGTTAAGTCGTTTATCAATTAAAGGATAATTTTCATCTAAATAATTATATATAGATGAAAGATTTTTTCTCGGTTGCCAAATGATACCGATAGATTCTAAAAGAAGAATTTTTGCTTCAGAAAGTTTTTGCTTTTGGTAATGTTGACGTTGAGATTCTAACCAAATACCTAAATTCTTACCTTCAGATTTAAAGGTTCTAGGAATTAGTAAATGACCATTTTCTAAATAGTAATTAGTTGCCAAGTTATACATATAATTCCAATTATCTTCTTGATAGTCAAAGTCTATTTTAATTAAATTTAGTTTCTTATATTGCTCAAGAGTTAAATTTTTATGTTGTTTATAATATATCTTTTGAGTTGCTAACCACTGACATAGTTCTTCTTTGGTTACATAAGTTGGTTTATAGTCTTTATAAATACTAAGAGTATGATATTTTTGATAATAAGTTAAGGCTTCTTTATACATTAGGTTCCACTTATTTTCATAAACATGCCAAACCATGCCAATAGATTCTAAGGCTGCGATTTTAATTGCAGATAAATTACCATCAGAATAACTTTTTCTTTGATTTCTTATCCAGATACCAAGTTTTTTACCATGAGTAGTTTCATAACAAGCAGGAATCAATAGATTATTGTTTTTCTTATAATATAGGAAAGCTAAGTTATACATGGAAACCCACATTTCATCTTTATGATGACAAATGATGCCAATACTTTCTAATTTAGCAATTTTTTCTAGATCTTTTGGTTTCTTACTTTTACTATAGTAAATATTTCTTTGGAATTTTATCCAGTTTAAGAGTTTTAAGCCTTCTTTTCCCTGATAGGTTGGTAAAAGTTCTATGGTTCCATATTCATCATAAAACTTTTTAACTTGATTAAATCTTTCTTGCCATCTATAATCATATAAGTTCCAAACCATACCAATAGAATCTAGCATTTCTTTTTGCTCTTTAGTTATTTTTGGGTCATCAGAATTATATTTAGTTCGAATATAAATTATCCACTCTCCTAATTTTTTACCATCCTCGGTTAAATGGTTAGCGGGCACTAATAGATTGTTATGTTTTTTATAATAATATGCCGCTATTTTAAACCACTCATCAAAATTATCCTTTGGATTTTTTCTTATACTTTTCTTAGTCATAAAATCCCCTTTTTAATTAATTTTCTATACTATACTACTTTTTTTAAATTTAGCAATACTAAAAATACTATTAAGTGTTTTTTCTTAATAGTATTTTATTTTATATTAAATTTAACTTTTTTACTTGCTTATAACCATAAGTAGAAATTATAGTATCTAAAGATATGCCATATTTTTCTTCTATATCGAGACTGCTCATGGTAAAAATATCTGCTAAATTACCATTATTATCTAATATAGGCATATTCTTTTCTTTAATTAAATATTTAATTTTACTTATTAATTCCAATTTAGATAT
>ULRB01063704.1_pt1 | contig 13003 bp, 10 predicted proteins | sample 1955051 | NCBI WGS metagenome assembly ULRB01 (sample SAMEA4835671, study PRJEB28245) | human gut metagenome | biome: gut microbiome; material: fecal sample | place: Denmark | collected 2008 | reverse complement strand
GATTCTGCCCTGAGCATTATTGGGGATTATGTGAATATCACCAATGCTAACCAAAAGGAAAATATGGATTGTGCTTCGTCAAAAGTTTCCGTCAATTCAGTCTGGCTACACTCCAAGAAATCACAGAGCTGCGTCCGGATACGCTTTCCGGGAATTTCCACACGGATCTGCTTATCCTCTTTTGTCGGGTTAAATACTCTAATAATAAATCCGTTGCCATCTTCGGCATTTTTAACTGCAGATACAATACCACCCTCAACGCGAATAAGATTCTTATTCTGCTGCAGGCTTCCAGCGAATGTCCTCGTAATCACAGGATGATTGGATTTTGCAGAAATTTTTGCCAACGTACTTTCTTCAGGCTCACACACACCAACAGCCAAGTGAATTCTATGCTCACCAACTTCGGGATAGGGATCCGGATCAAACGAGCTACGGATCAGATTAAGTGAAAGACCATCTCGATCTCCACGGAATCCATATTTTGTATTACATACCAAGTAGAGTGCAGAGGTTCCGTTATCTGGTACAGCACACCCCAGGCCGGTAGCCGGAACATCCTGTGCCAACGGTTTGCGCTCAACAACACCAAAAGGTACCGTATACTTGTAGCTCTTGGGCACGTATCCACAAGGTAGCATAAATCTGAGCTGCGGAACCCCTTTCTCCTTGCTGCCCAGTTTCGTCCAAACCACGTTGAATCTAAAGTTCATGTACGCACAGTTCTCATCCAGACTGACCTCAGCGAGAATAATAGTGTCATCCATCTTAATCTCATAGCTGATTTCTTTCGTATTTCCAGAAGTTTTCTTCTTAATTGGACGAACGTTCTGTGCTTGGTTGAGATCTACACAGCTCATCATGGAGCCAACTCGCCAGGATGTCATTTCATCATTGCCTGCATCTTCAGTAGCCAATACCAAGCCACAGGCAGGCTTGTCAGGTGTGATAAGAACCTCTCCAGTTTCCTTGGAGATAAGAGAAGTACACTTCATTGTCAGCGGATCGAACACCGCGCATAGTTTGTTGTTTTCCATCCGGATAGGTTCATCCGTAATTCGATCCACACGGGGATCCTTATGCACAAAATAAGGTATTGAATCCGCGCTGCGCGTGTCGATGCGGCAAACGGTATATCCCATCGCAGGAACCTGAATCCAAATTTTAAGTTTGCAATAAGTATGCCACCAATAAGCTGTACCTTCCTCCAGGACTTCAAAGGGGCATTCATTTCCATCTGCGTCTGTAATTCTTGTATACTGCAGTTCCTCCTGCCAATCCCAAAGGACAAGCTCAACGGGGTCATTTCGCTGTTCCTGAGTTACGTTAAACAGCGCCATATAGCGAACATTGCCACTACCTTGTTCAGTATTGGGGAAACCAAATCCGCCAATATAGTCCGTTCCGAATCCAGCGCCAGCACCCATTGCAATATCCGCAACAGGCTTTGCTCCGTCCCCATCCAGCTTATAACAGATTGCATTCATTGCGTCCAACGCATTAACACCAGCTTGCGCCACAATCTCCTGGAACTCTCCCATGGCATATTCTCTGGTTTCGATTGTGCCAGATCCTGGCAAGACATCGTGGAACTGATTAAACAACTGTTTTCTCCACGCCTCTTCCAAACTGTTCTTTCGCTGATAATCCGGAAGTTCCAGTTTTGCTAAGCTTTCCAGGGCCTCAGCCTCTAAAAGTCTGTTTTCGCCAATACTATTTGCCATTTTGATTCTCGACTGAGAAGTATAGCAGCCAGTAAACACATAGTTGAGTTCCTGATCGACTACAGGGAATTGCTCAATGCGTTCTTCTAGGTAATCATAGAACTCTTTATATGTACCGAATTTGATTGTAGGAAACAGCGGCCACTTGGCCATATCCTGCAGACGGTCCAAATCTCTTCTGGTAGGTCCACCGCCATGATCACCAACTCCATAGACATTCAGAATCCGATCAATTCCGTATTTCTTGCATACCAACGCCATTCCTTCACATACTGCTGCATCAATAAAGCTTAAATACCACGTGGGTTCACGGTACACAAGCACCTCTGCACCAGAAGGTGCTCTCCACCGATAAATATTCTCTCCATCATAACCACGGCAGTGGTAATACCTACTTACACCACCATTACGAAGGATTTCAGGGATGTTGCGACTGTGTCCAAATGTATCCGGCTCAAAGTCAAGATTTAGAGAGTCCTCAGAAATATCCAGCAACTCAGACAGGTACTTCTTTGTGCACAGCAGATGTCTTGCCATGGATTCTCCACCGGACATATTTTTATCATTCTCAACCCAAGAAGATGCAATTACTTCCCAGCGGCCTTCTTTAACACGCTGCTTTACTTGATCCAAAACTGCAGGCGCATACCGCTCTAAAATATGGTACACCGATGCCTGGGATTGAGAGAATTTGAATTCAGGATATTCTTCCATCAGTGTAAGAATGGTACGCACTGTATCGATCGTCAATGCAACCGTTTCTTGGTAACCCCACATCCAGTTCATATCAATATGTGCATGTGCTGCACAAATCATTGTGATTGCCTTTGCCTCTTCGGACAAAAACAGCAGATCGTTTTCTACATCCTTGGCGACCTGCACACACAACTGGTCATTTTCAAGGTATTCTTGATAAAGTTTCTCGACCGCCTGATCAAGGCAACACTTTGCCTGTCCGCCTTTGTCATAAAGCAGTTCAATCAAATATCCAACTTCTGCAAGAATTCTTCTTTCCCAGTAGCTGTTATATGCCTTGCTTCTTAAAGTTCTAAACTTGCTGAAAACATCACTCTTCATAAGATCCTCCTTGCGTTCACACAACAACTCAATAATTTGTTTTCTATCAAATAAGGCAATTTCTGCCCTGCAAATGAGCGTTTATTGAATCCAACGAACCAGTCATGCAGGGCAGAAAGTAATCTAACAGTATATAATTTATTTATCCCTTCACAGAACCAACCATGACGCCCTTTACAAAGTGCTTTTGGACAAAAGGATATGCTATCAGCAAAGGCAGCGATGCAATGAAAATAATAGCATATTTCATTGCTTCTGCCATGTATGCCTGACGAGTCAGATACAGTATTTGCTCCGCAGTCATCGTCTTAGCATTAATGGATGCCAACGCCATTCGGCTATTAATCAAAATATCTCTTAGCACTAACTGCAAAGGATAATAGTCCGAATTGGAAATAAAAATTGCAGATGTAAAATAATCGTTCCAGCGCCCTACCGCATAATATAGCGCAATAACTGCTATAATCGGTTTTGCCAAAGGTAATGCTATTCTAAAAAACTGTCCGAATTGAGAACAGCCATCAATTTCTGCTGCATCATACAACGTTTCCGGAATAGACGTCTGGAAATATGTACGTGCAACCACCATATTGAAGACAGAAAAGCCACCTAGAATAATTAACGTGTAGGGTTTATTCATCAAGCCCAAATTTTTTACCAGCAGAAAGTAAGGAAGCAAACCGCCAGAAAAAAACATGGTAATCGCAAAGAATATAGATAATGCACCGTGGAAACGCATCTTTGTCTTACTCATTGCATATGCTGCTGGAATTGTAAGGAACAGGTTCCATATTGTACCGAGGATCGTATTAATAATTGCGTTCCGATAGCCGGTCCAAATTGCACCCTGCTTAAAAACCTCTTTGTACGCATCCCATGTAAAGCCTTCCGGCCAAAAAGTCACTTTACCTGTGGCAACATCGACTGGCTCTGACACAGAGGCAATCACCGTAAAGTACAAAGGATATAGCATAATTAGGCAAAGTATCACAAGTATGCAGATATTCACTGCACCAAAGATATTATCACCATTGAATTTTCCAAACTTTTTCAAACATCATACCTTCTTTCGTTTCTGATGTTATCACATTTTACCAAACGTTGATATCTGTTGTCTTTTTTGCAATCTTGTTAACAATAAACAAGACCAAAACGTTGACTATATTATTAAATAGGCCAATTGCAGCAGAATAGCTGAATTGCCCACCTTTAATCCCTAATTCATAAACATAGGTAGAGATTACCTGCGACGCGGAAAGGTTCAAAGGGTTCTGCAGCAGTAGGATTTTTTCATGCGATGCACCCAAAATGCCGCCGCAAGAAAAAATTAGCTGAATGATAATTGTAGGAAGGATACATGGAATATTAACGTGCCAGATAATCTGCCAGCGAGACGCGCCGTCAATCCTAGCCGCTTCCACCAATTCCTCCGGTACATTAGATAATGCCGCAACATAAATAATCGCACTAAAGCCAAGTGTTTGCCAGACACCACTCCAAACATACAATTCATCAAAATACTCTGGTACTGTAAGAAAGTCGATACGTTCTCCACCCAAAGCCTCGATGATCGTGTTCACTACACCGGTCTGTCCATCAAAGAACAAGCAAACCATTGAGCAAACAACCACAACTGACAAGAAGTACGGAATATAGCTGATCATTTGCACGGTCTTTTTAAACTTCTGGTTACGGATCTCATTGACCATAATTGCGAAAATCACGGGCAAGGGAAACGTAAGTAAACAATAAATGCCCAAACGCAGGGTGTTCTTTAAAAGCAACCAAAAGTTAGGATATTTAAAGAAACGGATAAAGTGTTTAAATCCAACCCAGTCACTACCCCAAATGCCTTTACGAGCCGAATAATCTCTAAAGGCAATTTGTACACCGTACATAGGGCCGTAACAGAAAATAATAACATAAATTACAGCTGGCAATAACAAAAGGTACAGCTGCCAATCTCGCGAGAACCATCTTCCTCCCTTTTTTAAAGTGTGCGAGACCGGATCAAGTTTTGCACTGGGAGTAAATTTCTTTTTTATGCTTTGCAATTTCGCTCCTCCTTTCGTCACCAGCAGAGTCAATATATATTTTTCACCATCTGTGCACGGGGGAGAAATCTCCCCCGTGCAGTCCTATCTGTTTATAGGATACGTATTAAGTATTACTTAGAAGCAATGTAAATCTCCTTGTAGATTTCGAGCAGTTCTTCAATACCCATATTGTTCAGTTCTTCCTTAAAGGTAGCAATCTCTTCATCATTGATTTTTCTGTTGCCCATAACAAACTGAGCAACCTGTTCTTCAATGTAAGGATTAATAACAGTGGTCAAGTCGGTAATCCGTTCCTGAGTCTCAGCGTCAACGTAGTAAACAGTGGGGAAAGCTTCCTTGCCGTAGGGTGCTACATTATTGGCTGTAGTGTAGCGGCTCCATGCCTCGCCGTTTTTGCTGAATTCTTCCTTATACTCGCTGAAGTCAGCAGGCTCATAATGACCACCCAGTGCCTCAGCGCGCTTAATCATAGAGGGAGTGTCCTCAATTGCACCGAAGGAGGGATAGAAGCCAACCAGTTCCTGCATGATGTAGGTCCATGCATCCAGGCCCTTGAACCGCTCCTTAACGTCGGTGATAGTTTCTTTTTCAGCATCCCAAGTCTGAATACCATAGCCATAGTCATATTCACTGTCAATAACAGGGCCTACCCACAGTGCACGCACGTCAGAAGTAGTGTTATCAAACCATAGATTTGCAATACGCATGCACAGTTCAGGATACTCAGTATCAGCAGAAATAACAAAACCGCCGCCCATCTGAACGGTGTTAGGAATTGCAGTTACAGGTTCTGCGCTCCACTGGCTGGTAAGAGGATAGCATGCAACCCAGTCAGCAAACTTCTCGTAACCAGTAGAATGAACTTCGTCGTAGTAAATACCACTCTGGCCGTTCTGCAAACGAGCGATAGATTCGGTGGAGTCAGTAGTGAAGAAGTTGGGAGCAATAATGCCATCTTCTTTAAACTGATGCATCAGCTTAAGGAATTCCTGGTAGGTATCCAGGTCATATGCAGGAATGACAACTTCGCCATTACGCAGAGCAGGCTCAGTGCCATAATCATCCCAAGTAACATAGCCCAGTGCATTCAGCAGGAAATAAGTATTTGCATTGGTACCATTCTGGTTCATACCACCGGAGAAGGGATAAATGTTCTTACTGCCAACGCCAGAAATATTTGCTTCCTTCATTGCATACAGAGCAGCAACATACTCATCCAAGGTCTTGGGTACATCCAAGCCCAGTTCATCCAGCCAAGCCTTGTTGATATAGTCAGCATGATACAGAGCTACGTCATCAGATGCAAAGATCCAGGGCATAGAATAAACGTGACCATCGGGCAGAGTGGAAACCTTTCTAACAGCATCATTCTGCATATATGCATACAGATTGGGCGTCAGGGTTTCATTAATGTACTGATCACACTGCAAAAGCAGACCTTCTTCCAGACCATACTGATACAGTTCAGCAGTGGAGAAGTTCATGGAAATCATGATATCAGGAAGTTCTCCGGAAGCCATCATTAAGGTTTTGCGGTCACCAAGAGCTGTGTCAAGGATTGTCTCGACCTCAAACTCAACATTGTACTTATCCTTCAGGTACTTACTGAGCCAAAGATCTTCCCAGTTACCGCCAATGGAGCTCTGAACAATTGCAACCTTCAGTTTGATTGTTCCTGCAGCTTCATCCTTAATAATAGGAGCAGGACTATCCAGGTTCAAGTACTCGGGATACTCAGACTCTACCGCAGCCTGTGTATCGTCTGCAGGGGCATTTTCGACATCAGGCGTGGGTTTCTGTACGTCAACATCTGCGGTGTTTCCGCAGCCAGCGAACAGAGACAGTACCATGACGAATGCCAACAGCAATGCCAACATTTTTTTCATTATTGTTTTCCTCCTTGATTTTTTGTCTTGCAAAAGATTTTACAAACGTTTGCATTACGATTGTAACATTTGCTTTTTATGTTGTCAATACGCAAATCTCCATTTGTTTTAGTTTTGTCTATTTACACTAAATTTGAATTTATCTTTTTGTGTTGTTCGACTTATGCCCCCCGTAATTCCTTGGTAATTTCATGTTTTCAGAATATATCGAACTTACAAACGATTGTAAATTACTCTTGCCTTTTTGCAAAAAATATTATACAATATAAAATATACAGCATTTTCTAGCAAAGTTGGATATCTTAGCTTGTTCGTTTGCTAACATATGTTGGTGCTTTCTTTACCTTGGTTTTATGAGTATAATTATAAAGTTAGGAAAGATTTTATGAAGAATTCATCCATTAACATTATAGAAATTGCACGTCTTGCAAATGTACATCCTTCAACCGTTTCCCGTGCTTTAAATGGCAGCACACTAGTAAAAGAAGAAACTAGACTGAAAATACAGAAAATTGCGCAGCAGTACGATTATATTCCAGATGCCGTTGCCCAGAGCCTTAACCAAGGCAAAACTTCAGTTATCGGTATTGTTGTCCCTGATATTTCAAGTTCTTTTTATTCCCGCATTACTGATTCCATTGAGCAAATAATGGTTCATCACGGGTATAATTTCATTATGGGTGCATCCCGTTTTGATGCTGAAACCGAATTGCGCACAATCAGAACTATGATAAGCAGAAGGGTTGATGCGTTAATTGTATGTGCACCCACAAGTTCTGAAACAATATGTTATTTAGAGAACATTGTAAAAAGAATCCCCATCATTATTTGTGATACGATTCGTAGCAGCCCACTTCTCGACTGCGTCTATGTGGATAACCATCAGGGTATTCAATCTGCTGTTCAATACTTAAATGATAAAGGCATTCATGAAATAGGTTGTATTGCTGATAACACATCTATGCGTCGTATGGAAGTGTTTACCGACGTATTAAGAGAGTGTGGTCTCCCGGTTATTGAAGAATACTTATATAGCGGTGAATATAGCGGTGAAGATACCGGTGTTCCTTGCGGCTATAATGGACTCTACGCCTTATCCCAGCGCGGTTCCCTCCCCCCAGCATTATTTGTATCTCGTGATTACATCGCTGTAGGTGTAATGCGAGCTGCAATCGAATTGGGTCTTGAAATCCCCAGCCAATTAAGCTTGATTGGTTATGATGATCTTACTATTTCCCGATATATGTACAAAAAACTTACCACAATCCACCAGCCAGTAGAGAGTATTGGTAAGCATGTAGCAGAAATACTTTTAGGTCGACTAAACGGATCTGCGAAGAATCAGGCCATTGCAAATATTCGTCTAGACTCTAAGCTGATTGTCAGGGAAACAACATAAATATTCTTCTCCTCCAGAATTTGTCCCCAAATTCTGGAGGAGTTTTCTTGCTCTAACAATGTATTTTGTGCCGTGTATTAGATTGACAAGTACTTACTACTATGTTAATATCTAATTGCAAACGTTTGTAATTGCATATTTCATTATTATGTCAGGCTTAAACAAAAGGAGGATAATCATGAAAAGATCCCAAGTTAACAAAGCATTAAAAGCACTGGAAGCAATGTGTGCTGAATACAAGTTTTCCCTCCCCCCTTTCTGCCATATGACACCTGCCCAGTGGCAGGAAACCGGTCATGAGTGGGATGAAGTCCGCGATTGCATGCTAGGCTGGGACATCACCGACTTCGGCATTGGCGATTTTGAGAAGTTTGGCTTCTCTCTGATCACCATCCGTAACGGCAACCGCGCTATGGCGGACAAGTACCCCAAGGTCTATGCTGAGAAGCTGCTGTACCTGAACGAGGGCCAGATGGCTGCTAACCACTTCCATTGGTTCAAGACCGAGGATATCATCAACCGCGGCGGCGGTAATGTTCTGATCCGTGTCTATAACTCTCTTCCTAACGAAGAGATCGACTACGAATCCGACGTCACTGTCCACATGGACGGCCGTACCCTCACCGTGCCTGCCGGCACCCAGGTCAAGCTGACCCCCGGTGAAAGCATCCATATCCAACAGTATATGTACCATGATTTTGCTGTGGAAGGGGGCACCGGCCCTGTTCTGCTGGGCGAGGTTAGCCAGTGCAACGACGATAATACTGACAACCGCTTCAATCCCCCTGTGGGCCGTTTCCCTACCATTGAAGAGGATGAACCCCCTTACCGCTTATTGTGCAATGAATATCCTGTCGCCAAGTGAGGTGAGCGACAATGCAGTTCGTGCTTAAAAATGACAAGCTGCAGCTTGTTGTAGATTCACTTGGTGCTGAGATGCATAGTCTGCAAAGCTCAGACGGCGTGGAACATTTATGGCAAGGAGACCCTGAATATTGGGGTAACCGGGCACCTAACCTGTTCCCCTTTGTTGGTAGACTAACCAATGACAGCTATAAGTATTTAGGAAAAGTCTATCCCTTGGGTATCCATGGTTTTGCCTCCTCCGAGGAATTTACAATTGTTGAGCAAAACACAACGAGCCTTACTCTGGAGCTTTGTAGCAGCCAAGAAACAAAGAATAGTTATCCCTTCGATTTTTCTCTGCTTATTACATATGCCCTAAGAGAAGACACTGTGGATATTACCTTTTGTGTGCACAACAGTGGTCAAAACACCATGCCTTTTGGAATTGGCGGCCATCCAGGTTTTAATGTACCGCTGGCAGGCGGCGAGCAGTTTGAAGACTATGTACTTGAGTTTTCTTGTCCCTGCCAGCCTGACCGGGTAGGATTCTCTCCGGCAGTATATCTAAACGGACAAGATGAACTGTATCCGCTAAGGGAAGATAAATACATCGACCTACGCCATGACTTGTTTGACGAGGATGCAGTAATTCTTAAGAATATGGCCCGAGAAATAACACTTCGCTCCAAAGTATCCGGGAGAGGTGTCTGTGTGGTCTATCCGGATTTAGCATATCTGGGTATCTGGCATTGGCCAAAGACTACTGCTCCTTATGTTTGCATTGAGCCTTGGTCCTCCTTGCCATCCCGTCAGAATGTTATCGAAGAGTTAACCTGTAAGAGCGATCTTATACAGTTACCTCCTAACAAGAAATATGAGACAACATGGTCGATTACTGTGATTTGAAAGGCAGATGGATATGATTGATGTCGTTGCTTTCGGTGAGCTACTAATTGACTTCACCTGCGTGAATACCGATATGGATGGCTATCCTACTATGACTGCACACCCCGGAGGTGCCCCTGCAAATTTCCTAGCTGCACTGACCCAATACGGAGTCAAAACAGCCATGCTTGGTAAAGTCGGCACAGATGCTTTTGGCAAGTTATTAACCGGGACCTGCAACAAGCCGGAATTGAGACAAGAGGTCTTGTTGCTGCTGATGATGTGTTTACCACACTTGCTTTTGTAACATTGGATGAACATGGTGACAGGGAATTTTCTTTCTCACGGAAACCAGGCGCTGATACCTGTGTCACCTTTGAAGAACTGGATTTATCCTTAATCGATGAAGCAAAGGTTTTCCATTTTGGAACGCTATATCTGTCTGCGACTTCTCTGACAATTGTTTTAGTATAGCATTTACATTTCCCCATGCATTAAACGCCATACCAAAGTGCAGAGTCGCTTCTACACGCCGCTTCATGCGAGAATACTTATCTGGTGTCCAATAATGATATATACATAATAAAAGCGAGGTCAATTTCACCTCGCTTTTACTAATATAGACTTATTTAATATGTTCTAACGTAAGTTTTACTCTATCGCTTATTTTAACGGTATCAAGGCCTAAAATAGAGGTGTGTAATGTGTCATTGATTGGTTTTGTCCAATATTCCGGAATACTATCAATTCCGTTTGCCATTCCAAGAATGGAACCAACGGTAGCACCGTTGCAGTCAGTATCAAATCCGGTTTCAACAGACATACAGATTGATTTACCGTAATCTCCGTCGCCGTAGAGCAAAGAGGCTGCTACAATCATGGCGTTGGAAATGGTGTGGCACCAGCCATGAGCGCTATACTCATCGTATTTTTTGTGAATGCTCTTAAAACAGTCGCTTTGAGAAACGCCGTCCTCAAATCCATCCACTACCAGCATAATCTCTTTGTGCAATCTGGATGTGTGTGGGATTTGCGCGAGGCCACCGAGTATAATATCTTTGATATTCTTTGTTTCTGCCGCAACCGCAAGCATAGCTGCCACAAACATTTCTCCGTAGATGCCGTTTTTCGTGTGGGAGATTGACGCATCACGCCATGCCATTTCGGCAGCAAGTTCGGGATTCCCCGGATTAATATACCCAAAATAGTCTGCTCTTATCTGCGCACCGATCCATTCACGATAAGGATTTTTATATCTGGCGGATTCGGGCGGTTCATAGCCTTTCACAAAATTGCAGAAAGCGACTCTCTCAGCGGTGCAATAAAAGTCCTTTGGCTGAAAATGGAGCCAAGCGCGCGAAACATCAAAGGGCGTAAAATCTCTGCTATATTTTTGGATGATTTCTTGATAAAGAACGGTGTAGTTGGTGTCATCGTCAACCGGCATGCCATCAATTGTATCGGCATAACATGTGCTTGCAAAATGAAATTTGTATTTGTTTTGGATTTCTTCATTCAAGTCGCTGCGCAGAATATATCTGCGCATAGGATAGTTTCCGGTTTCCTTTAGGAAAGGAATCAGTTCGTTTGTACGAATCCCTTCCACGGTCTTGCCAAGCATACAACCGCAAATTCTGCCCATCCATGCACCGTGAATTTTGCTTTCTAAATTTGTGATCGCATTTTTCTTAAAAGAATAGGGCTTCCTCAAATCTTTTATAGATTCAAGGTCGGACGGCTCAATATATGGATACCCTTCTTTTTGCTTTGCATTTATTACGATTTCGAAAAGGGTGTCCCCGATTTTTTTCTTGTGTGCATCCTTTGGAAGTCTTGCTGCGGCCGAAAAAACATCTTTATATGTTTTGATGTCTAAACCTTCTTCTATGGATTGCTGATATTCCGTCATCAAATTGGATGAATAAAATTCCCAATCGTGAATATTTGCGTATTGTGGCTTTATTCGATTCGTTCCTTTCATTCCTTCTACAATGCGATTGTCATTTCCTAAAATCAAAGCATCAAGTGAAACACCGAAATGCTTGGAAATTTTTATGATTTTGCTAAGTTCCGGAACAGAATCACCGTTTTCCCATTTCTGAACAGATTGCTGGGAAACACCAAAAAGTGTGGCAAACTGCTCTTGGGATAGATTAGCATCACTTCTCAATTTATTTATTGCTTTACCTATAGTCATAACACAGCCTCCTATCTGTTTTTATTTTACAGTCACATATGTTGGAAATCAATAAACTACAAATAGTAATTTATACAGCTAGCGGTTGTGGATGCAAAATGATTTCCTTCCACAGTATAAATCTCCTCAAATTACAGATAATAACAACACAATTTAAGATTTTCATTGTAGTGGAGGCTATCAGTCTCCCGCGGACGGCAACTTGCCGTCCCTACACAATGTCAATAAGGAACGATTTATATATTATGAAAGCAACAGGAATTGTTTGTAGAATAGATAACCTTGGTCGCATCGTCATTCCCAAAGAAAACCGCCGCCCTGGTGGTTTTTCAAAGTATGTTACACAGCAGATCTCCATGATGTCCAATATGCGTACATACACAGAAAACTTTGGCAACATTGAGAAACGCAATGCATTATACGCTCAGCTTAGTAGTAAGCCTGAGAGCGTACATACGCATATGGTTGCCATTGATTGTACCTGGAGTCAACGAGCCTACAGCGCGTCAATCTACGGGTTTTACTGTGGTTATCATGGTGCAATGTGCATTATCGATGAAGTGATGCCGCTTCCTTTCAGTAGCGCTATGAATACAAGAAAAACTGTTGCGATGACAAGCCGATTTGGCTTTGTTCGCTCTGCTGGCTACTCAATGTAGAAATCGCTATATACGGGAAAACCAAACACAACTCAATGCATATCAAGATGCACTTGCGCGAATTTATTTATCCAAATAATACTTTTTCAGACCGGATGTTCTCATCCGGTCTTTCCTTATGCAGAGTTAATGAAAAAGAAATATAGCGCAGAAGAGTACTGAATAACGGCCTTAATTCATTTCCATGGACAGTTCTACAGATTGCTCTTTGTCTGTGATATTCACATAATCTCCAATAATGCTCAGGGCAGAATCATAGCTCTGGCATTGAAA
>ULRB01053070.1_pt1 | contig 13016 bp, 10 predicted proteins | sample 1955051 | NCBI WGS metagenome assembly ULRB01 (sample SAMEA4835671, study PRJEB28245) | human gut metagenome | biome: gut microbiome; material: fecal sample | place: Denmark | collected 2008 | reverse complement strand
GGCTGCCGTTGAAGCACTCGGGATGCTCGCGCTCATAAGGTGTCATCGAAAGAATGATGGCCTCGGTGGCTTTGAATGCGGTTTTGTTGTCTATATCCACATCCTTCAGAGCCTTGTCCATACCCGGGAGCATACCTGCAAGGTCCTTGATGTTACCCATCTTCTTAATCTGTTGAATCTGGTTGTAGAAATCCTGGAGGGTGAACTGGTCCTTGGCAAGTTTCTTCTTCAGCTCGCGTGCCTGTTTCTCGTCAAACTGCTCCTGGGCCTTCTCTACGAGGGAGACCACGTCACCCATTCCGAGAATACGGTCTGCGATACGCTCAGGGTGGAACTGGTCGATAGCCTCCATCTTCTCGCCCGTGCTGACAAATTTGATTGGTTTGCCGACCACAGTGCGGATTGAAAGCGCTGCACCACCTCTTGTATCACCGTCGAGTTTGGTGAGAACCACTCCGTCAAAATCGAGTCTGTCGTTGAATGCCTTGGCTGTTGCAACAGCGTCCTGTCCTGTCATCGAATCGACAACGAAGAGAGTTTCCGAAGGCTTGATGGCATCGTGCAGTGCAGAAATTTCGTTCATCAGCTCCTCGTCGACAGAAAGTCGTCCGGCAGTATCGACGATAACAACAGAATAGCCTTCGCTCTTCGCCTTCGCTATTGCATTCTTTGCAATGGAAATCGGGTCCTGCACACCGTCCTCCGAATAAACCGGCACTCCGACCTGTTCTCCGAGAACTTTCAACTGATTGATTGCTGCAGGACGGAAGGTGTCGCAGGCGGCGAGCATAACCTTCATTCCTCGCTTGCTCTTGATGTTCAGCGCCAATTTGCCGCAGAAAGTTGTCTTACCGGAACCGTTCAGACCCGCAACAAGCACCACTGCAGGGGCACCCTTGAGGTTGATGTCGCTGCTTTCGCTTCCCATCAACAGTGCGAGTTCGTCGTGGACAATCTTCACAATCATCTGCTGTGGCTTCACTGCCGTGAGCACATTCTGGCCTATAGCCTTGGCTTTCACATTGTCACAGAACTCTTTGGCTGTCTTGTAGCTTACGTCGGCGTCGAGCAGTGCGCGTCTGATTTCCTTAAGCGCCTCAGCAATATTGATTTCGGTGATTTTACCTTCTCCCTTGAGGATTTTAAACGACCTCTCAAGTTTGTCTGACAAATTTTCGAACATATCTTTTTATTTTTTTCTTTATGCATCCATTCATCGGCAATTTGGCTCAAAATGTGCCATAAGCCATGAAGAATTGCAAAATTAGCGAAATTTTCCGTAATTTTGCACGGATATGCCCAAACGGGTCGGATTTGCACGAATATATATGGATATACAGACTTCCTTTTTCTTCACGGCGGTCGTTGCGATAACCCTCGCTCTGCTGCTGTTTTTCATAAAGGTACCTTCGTCGCCGTATGCGCGTCGTCTTGGACACACGAAGAACGCAATAGCTGGCAGTTTCGCGCTTGCCGGTCTCATATTCATCTATACGATGACCCGCATTGATTACGAATGGAACGACTTCTACCCGGCGATGATGATGTTTGTCGTGACCGCACTTTCGTCGGTGATTCTCTCTTTTTCGCTGTTGAACCTTATGGACCCCAACCCTTCCGGCGGCGACCGCTATTGGCTGAATCTGATGATTGTGGCGATTTGGTCTATGGGACTGGTCTATTATTATGACTATCCGGTGAAATGGGTGCGTATCGCAGTGTATGCCAGCAGTATAGTGCTTTTTGTCGCCCAATGTATATCTCACATCATCGCCTTTAACAACAGTTACAAACGGGCCCTTCGCAATCTTGAAATCTACTACGACGAGGACGAGGAACACAAAATCAAATGGATAAGGTTTTGCTACATCATTATGATGTTGACGCAGATGTTTGTTCTTGTCTATCTGCTTCTTCCGCGCACGCTGATGAAGGTATATGTCCTTTTCTATGCGCTGTTTATGCTCTATTTCTCCACCAACTTCATCTCTTTCCTCGGTTCGCACAAACTTCTACTCGACGCATTCGCCTACAAGGCACTTTCGGGAGAGGGACGGGCAACGGTTCGTAAACGCAAAACTAGTGGTCGCGGCAAAAACAATTCGGTATTGGAGGGAAGTGATTTGATTTATACGGACAAGGATCTGAAAGCTTTGGATGTGGCTATCGCCCAGTGGGTTGAGGCCGGTAAATATAGGGAGTCCGACAAGACCAGAGACGAGATTGCAGCTGAACTCAAGACCAGCAAGGAACTTCTCCAGACCTATTTTTCAGACAAAGGACAGGATTTCAGAACCTGGAGGACAAATTTGCGAATCAACGATGCAAAGGCAATGCTTCTTGCCAACAAAAGTATATCAATCAATGCGATAGGCGAGCGTTGCGGTTTCAGTGACCGTTCCAATTTCCATCGCCAGTTCCAGAAAATCGTCGGCTGTTCACCCAAGCAGTGGCGCGACTCCGGCGGCAAGTTCGCCGCTAAAGAAGATACTATTGAACGCTGAGCGCAGAAGTTTGTGGAGTGCAAGGCTTGCGACGAAGATGAAACCGCAGCAACCTTGTGGTTGTGAGGATTTCATTGAGGAGCGTAACGCAGCAATCCGCAAACTTCTGCACTCAGCGCGGGATGTGTTGGGACTGGCGAAATGCCTTTTCTCTGCGAAGGAACTCGTCTTTTTCGGACTCCGGTAGCGCCCAATAAATAAATCTTTCGAAAATATAGTTTACTGCCTGCTCTGAAGGATGTATCATATCCTCGGCATAGAAGCGGTAGTCCCTGAGTTCATCGAGCATAATCTCATAGGCGGGAAAATAGTCGCAGCGAGGTTTTTCGCAATCTTGTAGGGCTTTTGCGGAGCCGGTTTGTCCAGCTGTCGGCTGTTCGGAGACCTGTTTCCCTGATGTCGGCTTTGAGGCTGTCGGCTGTCCGGAGACCGCCTTCAATGCCTCGTCCAGGCCTATCAGAAGGCTCGCTTTGCTGAGCTGATTGCCGTGTGCCCCGTCCTTGAAATGCCGGATTGGACTCACGGTGAAAATGAAGTCTTTGTCTGGATGCTCCTCCACCATCCTGCGCACGATTTCCGCAGTGATTTCCGCCGGAATAAACTCCCTTCTGAACTCTCCGGCATCCCTTTTAAGGCAATTTGAAACAATCAGAGAGACTTTCCCGCCGAATCCTATATGTCTGAAACACCAGCTTGTGCCGAAAGTCACTATGACCTTGTTGCAAGTTTGCCAAAACTCCGCCGCCCTGTCCAATGACTCGTTTGCATTTGCAAGAAACTCCTCGAGCGTCTCCCGTGCCATCAGGGTGTGATGGTGGAACGATCCCCATTTCGTGCTTCCGCTGCCAATCTGCACGCAGTCGCTCTCCACAAAATGTTCTCCGCTGTCGAGTCTTGCGATGCTTCCCTCAATCGAAGCGGGGTTGTAGAGAGTCCCGAAAGGATTCAGGTAAAGTTCAAACCCTCTGTCCTTCAGTCTTTTACCGACATTGTCCGCAAAGCAGCTGCCCAAAACCATAATCCTGTCTCCATAAGAGATACCCACCCCGGCTTTCGGAAATTCAACGGGAGTCGTCAGTTTCATCATATCCGATATCTTTCAGTTTCTTTGTTTATCTATTTCAGTATCAGCTATGTACTCATATAACTCCATCCCCGCAAGTAATCTGATTCATTCTTTGTTTTATGAGTAATGCTCATCGACATATCCTACAAAATTAGCAAAATCCGGCTAAAAAACGCTAAATTTGCGAAATCGTGGGGGAGAATGAATTTTTGTGACGGCGAATGGAATAAACATAATGACGAATGGCAATATATATAATATGGTAAAGAAAATTCTTTCGTTTTTGACTCTTCTGACCGCATTTGCGCTGAATTCGTCCGCGCAGATTCGCTTCGCCTATGACCTTGATTTCGATTTTCGTTTCGACAACAGGGAGTATGACCGCAGCGGTTTTCAGAATTCGCAGACACTTTTCGGAGCCCGACTTGCCCCGTCTTTGGGTTTCAAGGCAAGCTTGGACAACACGACGCATCAATTGATGGCGGGGGTGGACGCGCTCTCGCAGTTTGGAACTTCTGACAAGGAAATCCGCTGTAACTTAATGTTTTGGTATCAGTTGGGGATGAAATTTACTCAGACTGAGTTTAAACTCTCGGCAGGACTTCTTCCGCGCAGTTTCTCGAAAGGGGAGTGGTCGAGTCTTTTCTTTTCAGACTGGCATAAGTTTTATGACAACCGCTTCGAAGGGCTGATTCTCAGTTGGGAAAGGCCGAAATCCTATTTCGAACTCGGCTGTGACTGGATTGGAATGGCAAACGGACTGCGCAGAGAGGAATTTATGGTCTTTGCTTCCGGGAGAGTGACTCCGCTGAAATGGCTCAAAATAGGTTATGATGTCTATATGCTTCATTACGCCTGCTCCGATGTGGTTAAACAGGTGAATGACAATATCTTGGCTGAGCCTTATGTGCATTTTGACCTTGCTCCTTTCACGGGACTTCAAGAGCTTTCGCTGCGTGGAGGATGGATTCAGGCTCTGCAACGCGACCGGGCCAACATCGGTCACAGCATTGCTCCGTATGCGGGAGAACTCGTTGCCACGGTCCAGCATTGGGGAGCGGGTATTCGCAATCGTTTTGTAATCGGACGCAATTTGCTGCCTTATCGCCATCACATCGATGCCGCCGGGGTGCCTTATGACGGGAATTTCTATCTTGGCGACCCGTTCTATGAACTGGTGGATCCGAGATGGGACGTTTGGAAAGATGTTGCGGACGGGAAGACTTCCCAGATTCAGGGAGGACTCTACGACCGTCTGGAAATCTATTATGCTCCGAAAATCTGCGCCGGGGTCCATCTTCGCGCTTCGCTCTTTTTCCATTTTCACTCTCGTCAGTACTCCGGAACCAATCAGATGGTTTCGCTGCTTTTCAATCTTAACGAGTTGATGGAGGCTGTCCGGGCCGGGAAATAAACTCAGGAAAGAGGTATTCGCTTCTTTGCAAATCGGGGTTTTGAGACGTCCAAAAACAGTTTATTCGTAAATATTAAAAACGGGTGAAATATATGAGAAAAACAACAATTCTTGCAGCACTGTTTTCCACGCTGCTCACCATTTCCTGTGGTCCGAAAGACGGGATTTATGAATTTGACCTTTTCAGCACCAACGATGTGCACGGGACCTGGTTCGACTCCACTTACACGAGCTCTCGGGTGCGTCCGTCGCTGATGGCCGTAAATCGCTATGTGGACAGCGTCAGGACAGTGAACGGGGCGGAATCTGTAGTTCTGATTGACGGGGGAGACTGCCTTCAGGGCGACAATGCCGCATATTATTTCAATTATGTGGACACCGTCACACCGCATCTCTATGCCCGTATGGCGGACTATATGAAATATGATGCAGTCTGCGTCGGAAACCACGACATTGAGACGGGGCATCGTGTCTATGATCGCGTGCGTCGTCAGATGAAAACCCCTTGGCTGGCAGCGAATGCGGTGCGCGAAGACACTGGAAAGTCTTATTTTCAGGATTATGTGATACTCAGTCGCAAGGGGTTGAAAATCGCAGTGATAGGAGCGGAGAACGCCAATATCGCAGCCTGGCTTACACCCGAACTTTGGAGTGGAATGCGCTTTGAGCCTATTGTCTCTATGATGCAGGCAAAGGTTGGCGAGGTGCGGGCGAAGCATAGTCCTGACATTGTCATTGTTGCCACTCACACGGCCACCGGCAAAGGCGACGGTTCCGTTCTTGAGGCCGAGGGACTTGACCTTTTCAAGACTCTCAAAGGTGTGGATTTCCTGCTTTGCGCCCACGATCATAGGCCGTTTGTCACGGTGAATGTGGACAGCACCTTCGGATTCATCAACTCTGGAAGCCACTGCCATAACATCGGCCACGGGCATATCGTAGTTGAAGTCAGAGACGGCAAGGTGGTCTCAAAGACAGTCTCCACGGACCTCATTCCAGTCAAGGCCGAGCCAGTGGACGAGAAGATGGAGGCCGAGTTCCACGAAGACTATCTGGCGGTCAAGGAGTTTACCTTGCAGAGGGTCGGAGAGCTCAAGACAGAACTCCGCACCAGCGACGGCTATGTGGGGATGTCGGACTATCTCGCGCTCGTCCACCGTCTCGGGCTTTCTCAGCCAGGAGTTGACCTTTCGCTTGCCGCTCCGCTCACATTCAATGGTATAGTTAAGCCTGGAGCAATCATTTATAACGATCTCTTCACAATCTATCCTTACGAGAACCAGATGTTTGTCGTGAAAATGTCCGGGCGCGAAATCAAGGACTATCTCGAGGTCTCATACGCTCAGTGGATTAACACTCTCACTCCGGCGCAGCTCTCAAGACCCATATCGGACGCTTCACCGGCATTGCTGAAGATTGTAAACCAACCCGATCCTCGCACATCAAGGCAAAGTTGGTCATTCCAAAATCGTTCTTACAATTTCGACTCCGCTGCCGGAATCAACTACACTGTTGATGTGACGAAGCCTTCAGGTGAGCGCATAAGCATTTCCTCTATGGCAGACGGGGCGGTGTTTGACTTTGCACGCGAGTATAACGTGGCGATGACTTCCTACCGTGCCTGCGGTGGAGGAGGGCTTCTCCACGCAATCGGTATAGACGCGTCAGACATTGACTCACGCATCGTTGCCCGCCTTCCGGAATACCGCAACATCCTCTACTCCTATCTGCAGTCCCATCCCGTTCTTACTTCCGAGGAACTTGGTGACACTTCAGTAACGGGCACATGGAAATTTGTTCCAGAGAAACAAGTTGACCCGTTCCTACGCAATGACATGTGCCGCATTTTCGGCGAGTGATGCACTTTTTAGAAACCTTCAAAAAATCACCTGCATCATCTTTTTCATCCCTATGGTAGATGAGATAGGCTGCGACACCTGACGCCATTGCAATCAGCAGCATCCAGTCTTTCAGGATTTGTTTCAAGTTCACGTTCGTATTTGCCAGTAAAACCAGACACCTCTTATACAAAAAGAGTCCGGTCTTGCCCCAGACTCTTCTGCATTCTATAATGTTTCAATCAACTTTGTGAATATGGCTGTCATCCTGTCGGCCGCTGCGTCCGCCGCGACTATAATTGCGTTCTCGTCCGTGACATAGTCGTCAGGGTTGCTGTGTGCTTCGTCGGTAATCACTGAAATTCCGAAGACGGCAAGTCCGCAGTGACGTGCCGCGATGACTTCCGGAGTCGTGGACATTCCCACGGCATCGGCGCCTATGTTCCTAAAGAAATTATACTCCGCCGGTGTCTCGTAAGTCGGGCCGGTGCATGCAAGATAGACACCTTTTTTAACGTCAATTCCCTCGGATGCCGCGATTGCCTCCGCCTTGCGGATTAGCACGGGATCGTATGGCCTCGTCATATCCGGAAAACGCGGACCGAAGTCGTCGAAGTTCGCTCCAATGAGCGGATTCGGAAGAAGGTTGATATGGTCACGGATGATCATCAGGTCGCCGATGTGATAGTCGAAGTTGACTCCTCCGGCAGCATTTGATACGAGCAGTGTGCTGATGCCGAGCACTTTCATTATGCGTATCGGCAACACTACTTCCTGCATAGGATAGCCCTCGTAGCAGTGGTAGCGTCCCTGCATGGCGATGACCGTCTTGCCTCCGAGCTTTCCGACGATGAAGTTCCCCTTATGACCTAACGCCGTAGCTGCGGGCATTCCGGGAATATCCTTGTAGGAAACTATAACCGCATTCTCAATCTTGTCAGCCAATTTTCCCAGTCCGCTTCCCAGTACTATTCCAACCTCCGGGCGCAACTCTCCAATCCGTTCCTTCAGCACGCCCGCCGCCAGAACAATTTCTTCATATCTCTTATCCATATAGAAATAAACCTTTTAACCTTTCTCCACGCAAGTCGTTCATAAATTTGTTCCGGTTCTTTTCCCGCAGTCCCATAAACTATTCCAGACAATAGAGGGAAAGGGGACTCATAATGATTGTATGAGTCTTTCAAACAAAAGACTCATTCTCTCCGCAGCAGCGTCGGCGGCGCGGACAACATCGTCTCCGTCATTTACATAATCCTCCGCGTAGTCATCATGTGCCTCATTGGTAATCACCGACATTCCGAATACAGGAATTGAGCTGTGCCTTGCCACAATCACCTCCGGAATCGTCGACATCCCCACTGCGTCGCCTCCGATGAGCCTGAAATATTTGTATTCCGCCGGCGTCTCGTAAGACGGACCCGTGCCTCCGACATAAACCCCTTTCTTAAGGTCTATGTGCAGTTCCGCCGCGATAATCTCCGCTTTCTTGATGAGCTCAGGGTCGTATGGCCTCGTCATGTCCGGAAATCTCGGGCCGAAATCGTCAAGATTTTTCCCGATGAGCGGATTCGGAAGAAGGTTAATGTGGTCGCGGATGATCATGAGGTCACCGACCTTGAATCCGTAGTTCACTCCTCCAGCCGCATTGGAAACGAAAAGATATTGTATTCCAAGCACTTTCATCATACGGATAGGGAGAGTGACAAGTTCCATAGGGTAGCCTTCATAGTAGTGGAAACGCCCCTGCATGGCAACGACGAACTTTCCTCCGAGTTCTCCCGCAATGAAATTTCCCTTGTGACCGATTGCCGTAGATACCGGAAATCCCGGAATTTCCCTGTAAGGGATGACAATAGGGTTCTCAATCTTGTCGGCAAGCTTTCCAAGCCCGCTACCGAGCACTATTCCCACAGCCGGCCTTCGCCCACCGAGTCTTGCGCCGATGTACTCGGCAGCACCGTTGATTCTTTCTATCCTTTCGTCCATAATGATAATCTGTTATTATGTGGTTACTATTTCACCCCGGAAACTCTCCGGCGTGCCTATTTTCTTAGTCTTATCTGTGACAGCACTTTTCCTGCACCCTCGAGAATTTCCCGCTCACCTTCAACTTTCCTGTTTTTCATCACGAAGCGTCCATTGCAGATGAGTGAGTCAATGCAGTCGCTGTGTGCCGAATAGACGTAGTTTGCAAGGAATGTGCCCGGAGAAAGGAAGTTGTAGTTGTCCGTGTCGACAATCTGGATGTCGGCGATCCGGCCTTCCTGCAATAGCCCGGTATTGAGTCCCAGCGCATTGGCCCCGTTTATGGTGGCCATTTCCACAATCTCGTTCAGAGGGCAGACTGTAGGGTCTCCTCTCCAGCCTTTCTGCATCATGGCTGAAGTCTTCATCGCTTCGAGGATGTCGAGATTGTTCGATGACGCACATCCGTCAGTGCCTATGCATACTTTGCATCCTGCCTCGATAAGTTCCTTGTATAGAAAATGATATCCTGAGCTGAGCTTGAGGTTTGAGTTGATGTTGTGTACGCAGGTGACGTGATGCTTTCCCAGCAACTCTACGTCATTGTCGCTCAGCCAGAGGGTGTGCGCCGCGATGAGGTTGGGTCCGAGCACTCCGATTCTGTCAAGATATTCCACCGGAGTAAGCCCTCCGTGCGCCTCCTTGCTGTCTTCCACTTCTTTGCGCGTCTCGGAGAGGTGGATGTGCAGCGGCAGACCATGTGCCCTCGCGAATTCCGCAGCCCAGACCATCATCGGCTCGCTCACCGAATATGGAGCGTGGAACGCCATCGAAAATCTCAGATTTTTGTCGCCCCATTGCTTCGACGCCTCATACATCTTCCAGCAACGTATCTTCTCAATTTCGTTCTCGGCGTCCGTCATCTTGTTTATGACAACGTATGAAGAGACCGGACGTATCCCCATCTCTACGGCTGCCTTGTGCCCGATTAGCGGAAACCAATAGTGGTCGTTGAACGTCGTCGTCCCTGTCTTTATCATTTCGAGACAGGCTACCTTCGTGCCCCAATAGACGAATTCCTCGTCGAGGTTTGCCTCAATTTCCCAGACCTTGGCGAGCCAGTCGTGGAATGCCATATCCTCTCCGACTCCACGAAGCAGCGACATCGCGGCATGCGTGTGCATATTGATGAATCCGGGCATCGCGGCCTTTCCCGTGCAGTCCATGACTTCTTTCGCCTCCGTGCACTCTCCCGTTCCGGCGGCCGTTATCTTTGAGATGATGTCTCCGTCGATGCAGATGTCCGACAGGACGCCGTCGACGGCTATATTTTTCAGGACAATATCGTGCATATCGTATTCAAATTTGTCAAAGGTAGGAATTTTCTTTGAGATTTGCCATATTCTTCATATATTTGCAGAGTGGGTAATGCAAAGTGACGTTATGCTTGACAACATCAGACAGCAGTTCATAAGGCTGATTTCCGCATACGAGCGGGAAGAGTCGGAGCGTGTCCGTCTGGAAAAGGAAAACGGCAGGCTTGCGGCACAGTGTGATGCCTACGGGAAACAGATTGCTGAGTTAGAAAAGAAAATTGATAGGCTGAATCTCACGGCTGCGCTCGTGGGGACGCAAACAGACAATTCAGAGTCGAAGAGGAAAATTGACGGTCTCATCAAGGAGATTGACCGGTGCATCAGACTGATGGAGGGTTGACGGGCATGGAAATGACAAGAAAGATAAATGTGACTATTCTTGGCAAACAGTTCTGTCTGCAAACATCTTCCGAGAGACAGGAGCGGTTTGTACGCATCGCCGCTGATACGTTGAACAAGATGGTGGAACAGTGTTCCACACAGTTTCAGCAGAGCGACACCGTTGATGTCCTCATTTTCGTGGCACTGAACATCTGTATGAAGAAGCTGAATGTCGAGGAGGAGATGAAGAATCTTCAGGCGGAGGCAGATGCCCTGGAAAGGGAGTTTGCGGGCTATCTTGAAAACATTGATGGAAAATAATCCGTTAGTTACTTACTTGCTGAATTCAACACTAATTAAGTAACAGAGCAGGCTCGGGGAGGGGAAGACGGACCTATGTGACCCTTGGCGGGGATTCCGGCATACCGGGACGGAGGATGTCTGAACCTTACGGAACTCAAATCTTATTTTATAAGGTTTTCTGTCAATTTGACTAACGGATTTTTTAAACTCACGGTCGTTTCCGCAAGGATACGGCCGTTTTTTATTGACATAATTATAAAACATAATTTATTATTAATTATATGGTACTTTATTATATATTGTCCGCACTCGCAGGTGCCGCAGTCGCGCTCGGCGCTTGGATTGCAGTCAGACGTATTGTCTTGAAAGGACGTAAGGATGAAATCATCGAGAAGGCCGAACTTGAGGCCGAGAACATAAAGCAGGAGAAGATTTTCCAAGCGAAGGAGAAGTTCCTGCAACTCAAAAGCGAACATGAAAAGACTGTGAACGAGCGCAATGCCGCAATTAAGGAGACGGAAAGCCGCCTTAAGCAGAAGGAAAACACTCTGAACCAGCAGACTTCCGAACTTCAGCGCAAGCAGCGTGAGGCGGATTCCATACGGGAGAACCTCAAAGCGCAGGTCGAAATTGCCAACCGCAAGGCAGCCGAGTATGATAGGCTTCGCGAAGAGGCAAATCGCCAGATTGAGAGTATTGCCGGAATGTCGGAGACCGAAGCCAAGAATATACTCATGGAAAACATGAAGGCTGAGGCAAGGACAGAGGCACAGTCCTACATTAACGATGTGATTGACGACGCCCGTCTGAATGCGACCAAGGAGGCTAAGAGAATCGTAATCAACACGATCCAGAGAACGGCCTCTGAAACTGCAATCGAGAACGCGGTCACAGTCTTCAACATCGAGAGTGATGAGATCAAGGGACGCATCATCGGGCGTGAAGGACGAAATATCCGTGCTCTTGAGGCCGCTACCGGAGTTGAGATTGTCGTTGACGACACCCCTGACGCAATCCTTCTTTCTGCCTTCGATCCGGTGAGACGTGAGGTTGCGCGTCTTGCTCTCCATCAGCTCGTCGTCGACGGCCGCATCCATCCGGCACGTATCGAGGAGGTTGTGACAAAGGTGCAGAAACAGCTTGAGGATGAGATTCTTGAGATTGGAAAGCGCACCTGCATTGACCTCGGCATCCACGGCATCCACATTGAGCTCATCAAGCTTATCGGACGTATGAAGTACCGTTCCTCTTATGGTCAGAATCTTCTCCAGCATGCCCGTGAGGTTGCCAACATTGCGGCTACAATGGCTTCTGAACTTGGTCTGAACGCAAAGGCTGCGAAGAGGGCCGGTCTGCTTCATGATATCGGAAAGGTTTCCGACGAAGATCCTGAGCTTCCGCATGCGCTCCTTGGAATGAAACTCGCGGAGCAGTACAAGGAGAAACCGGAAATCTGCAATGCAATCGGTGCACACCACGAGGAAGTTGAGATGACTTCCATCATCTCGCCGATTATCCAGGTGGCCGATGCTATTTCGGGTGCACGTCCTGGTGCAAGACGTGAGGTGATAGAGTCTTATATCAAGAGGCTCAAGGATCTGGAGAATATCGGACAGTCATATCCTGGCGTCGTGAAGGCATACGCAATTCAGGCAGGCCGTGAACTTCGCGTGATTGTCGGCGCAGAGCAGGTGACTGACGCCCAGGCAGAGACGCTTTCGGGAGACATTGCCAAGAAGATTCAGGATGAGATGACTTATCCAGGGCAGGTTAAGATTACTGTGATACGCGAGACTCGTTCAGTAGCCTTCGCCAAATAGTGGTGTCAGGGCGCCTAAAAGGCGGTCTGCTTCGTTGGACGGCTTGATGAAATCCTCACAACCGACAGGTTGCTGCGGTTTCATCTTCACCGTCCGCCTTGCATCCCATCCTTTTAGGCATCCCTGACCTCCCGGCACTTTGTTGGTGTTTTGTTGGTAACTTAACTTAATGATAAAACTTTAGTTTTGATGTTATTATGAAAAATTTTAACAGAATATTTGTTATGCTGCTGGCGGGACTCGTCTGCAGCATTTCTTCGCTTTGGGCGGGAAACATAGACTGGACGGTGTCGGCCACCGAAACGGATGAGAGCGGCGTTTGGGAACTGGTTTACACCGGAACTCTTGGTGAGGGAATACACAGTTACCCTCTTTCTGATCCGGATTCCGCGCCGGAAGTCGAATA
>ULRB01047560.1_pt1 | contig 13029 bp, 16 predicted proteins | sample 1955051 | NCBI WGS metagenome assembly ULRB01 (sample SAMEA4835671, study PRJEB28245) | human gut metagenome | biome: gut microbiome; material: fecal sample | place: Denmark | collected 2008 | reverse complement strand
AAATACATAGGCTCCTGCCGCTTCAGCGACTGCGCGCATCTGAAGGAACCCGGCTGTGCGGTCACTCAGGCGGTGGCCGCAGGCGAGATCGGCCAGAGCCGCTACCGCTCGTACACACGCCTGTATGAGATGTGCGCCCAGCATAAATTCTGGGAAAAATGAGATATAAGAGTATATTGTGCCGCCCCGCGCGTATAATGTCAGGAAGACAATTATACGTGGGGGGCGGTTTTTTGAATTGCAGAGGGAAGGGCTTCTGGGGGCTGCTTGCGATAATACTGGGACTGGTCATAATTCTTTCGCTGCTCTTGCCCTCGGAGTTCTGGTGGATAGTTGCGGCGGGGGCGCTTATCTGGGGCGGAGTGTGTCTTATGAAGAGATGCTGAAAGGGGTATGGAATGAAAATATTCGTTATCAGGCTGCCGAAATTCCTGTCGAGATTCATAGCACGCATAAGCAAACGGTGATACCGCGCGGCTCCGGCGCATAGATTGTACAAACTGCGTCAAGGAGAGAGCTGAAATGGAACTTTGCTTTGAAAAGAAGAGTACAAATATATTCGCCGGTAGACTCCATATGGTCAAGAGCAGCGCCGAAACCGTGGAGGCCGTCGTACCGGACACGAATGACGACATAGCGCGCGTTGCGTCGCTTCAGACGATGCTGCTGCTGAAGGGCAAGGACATCTCTGCCCGCGGCATAACGGTGACGGGTGAGGCACGGGCGTGTATGCTGTATATCACGGAGGGCGGCACGGTGCAGTCGGTGCAGCTAGCGCGCGAATTCAGCATCGAATATGAGAGCGACGCTGTGCTGGATGAAAAGCTCACGCATGTGGCCCTGAGCGTCAACGCCGCGGAGACGCGCGTCCTGAACCCGCGCAAGGTCGCCGTGACCTTCGAGATATGCGGCGAGCTGTGGGCGTATTCGCGCGAGGAGCTGTGCGTCTCGGCAAGTGCCGGTGATACGCCGTGCCGTGTGTACGCAAAGCAGGAGCGGTGCTCCGCAACGCCAGTGATCGCCGTGACGGAGAAGACCTTTGTCCTAACGGAGCAGTTCGCGTTTGCGGACAGCAAGCCGCAGCCTGCCGCGCTGCTGTCGCAGAACATAGAGTATGAGCTGGCGGAGATAAACGTCATCTCCGGCCGCGCCGTGGTGAAGGGCAACGTGCGCCTGAAGCTGTGCTATGCGTCCGATGGGGCGGATTATCCCGTCACGGCGGAGTTTTCAAGCCCGTTTTCGCAGCTTATCGACGTGCCGGACACCGATACCTCCGGCTGCGCGGCGCGGGTCGAGATAAACGGCGCGTACCTGAACATAATCGACACCATCAATGGCACCAAGGCCGTCGATGTGGAGCTGCACTGCCTGACGGAGCTGGTCTGCTTCGGCAGGGAAGAGGTGCAGTATATCTCCGACATGTACTGCAACACGGCGGCGCTCACGCCGAGGATGGGGAAGCTCAGTATCCCGTCGGACTGCGAGCTGCGTCGGGTGTCACTGAGCTTCAGCGAGAGCATCGAAGCGCCTGAGGACTGTGCGGATGTGCTGGCGGTGTTCACGCAGATATGCCGCTGCGCCGTGTCCGGCGCGACGCTCAGCGCGCAGTGCCTCGCCGATATCATATACCGCAGCGAGAGCGGGGGAATCTCAGTTATGAAGCGCACCTTCAGCCTAGAGGGGGACTGCCCGGAGGGCGTGAGCAGCGTTTTGAACATCCGCGTCGCCGAGACGAAGCTATACCCCGCCGCGGGCAGCATTTCCGTTGCGCTGAACGTGGAGGCCGTGTGCCTGTGTGCCGGGAGCAGGGAGGTGGACGCCGTGCTGTCGGCAGAGCTTTCGGACGAGACGGAGACGGACTGTGCGGCGTACCCGTCGGTGACGCTCGTGCGGATGGAGGGCGAATCGCTCTGGCAGCTTGCGAAGAGCTATCACTCCAGCGAGGAGGCGATCATCGGGCTTAACGGTGCGGACTGCGCCGAAAACGGGGCGCTGCTGCTGATACCCAAGACGAAATAGCGGCGGTTTTCCGCGCCGGCGTATTTTTTGCCCGTCCGCGCCGTAATTAACCCTTGTCATAATGGCCGATTTGTGGTAAAATATCTGTCGTAAATCGTGTTGTTTTCTTTAACATACATAAGAGGAGCGAATTTTTATGTCCGGACATTCCAAATGGCACAACATACAGAAGACGAAAGGCGCGGCTGACGCGAAGCGTGCACAGGCTTTCACCAAGATTGCCCGTGAAATGATCGTCGCGGTCAAGGAAGGCGGCGGCGGAGACCCGCGCAGCAATTCCAAGCTTGCTACCGTTATCGCCAAGGCGAAAGCGGCCAATATGCCTAACGACAATATCAAGCGCACTATTGACAAGGCGCTTGGCGCAGGCAATACCGAGAACTATGAGAAGATAGTCTATGAAGGCTACGGCCCCTGCGGCGTTGCCGTCATCGTCGAGACTATGACCGATAACCGCAACCGCACCGCCGGTGAGATCCGTCACTACTTCGATAAGTACGGCGGAAACATGGGCGCGGCCAACTGTGTCTCCTGGTCCTTCGATAAGAAGGGTGTCATTGTTATTGACAACGAGGACGAGGAGCTTGACGAGGATACCGTTATGATGGATGCGCTCGAAGCCGGTGCCGCCGATTTCGAGTCCGACGGCGACGTTATGACCGTCTATACCGGTGTTGACGACGTCGCAACGGTTGCCGACGCGCTGACCGCGGCGGGCTACAAGCTGCTCTCCGCTCAGGTCGAGATGCTGCCCCAGAACGGCTACATCAAGCTCACCAATGAGGACGATGTCAAGAACATGCAGAAGATGCTCGACATGTTCGAGGATAACGACGATGTCCAGAACGTCTGGCATAACTGGGAAGACGCTGAATAACAGTTTCGCGCTTGGTCGTGAAATACATGAAAACAGGGTGATCGGTTATCTAAACCGATCACCCTGTTTTGTGATTATAATATAATTTTTGATTTGGGGATAAGTTATGTATCTACATGAATTTGATTGAATTTACAAAAAAACTACTGTATTTTCCCGTGCAGTTATGCTATTATACAAATATGTGCAGCCCAATAAGCGAGTATATCTAAAGTAAAGCGTAATACATGACCTGATATTTCCTGCTTTTAAATAAACTGCGCTAAACGGAGTTAGTTATGTCCTTGATACATAATTGCGACTGCAAATTTGTGAAAAAGGAGAGAAAACATGAAAAAGAAAACTATAGCCTTTATGTTGGTGGCTGTTATTGTCATGTCTTTAACTGGATGCAAAAATGACGATTACAAAAAAGCTGTTGAATTACAGGAGACTGGCGACTATCAGACAGCACTGGAATTGTACGAAAACATCGAAGATTACGAAAGCTATAAAGATACTGTTGAGCGTATAGAGACTTGTAAGGCAATGCTAGAAGCTATTGAAAGTTTTAATGCTGCCAAAAGTTCTGCTGAACAAAAAAATAGCGAACTAGATGTAGCTATTTCTGCGGCGGCAACCCTAGTGGCAGAGGGGAAACCGGCTTTGGATCAAGCTTTAATCCCTGCATTAGAAACCGCTATTTCTGAGGCAAAGGCTGCTAAACAAACAATCATGGAACAACCTGCGACTGAAGCCGAGATAGTAGGTGCAGTGCAACAACTGGAATCTATTGATTACGGGAGCGTGTTATCAAATCTTGACGAGAAAAAATTGGCACTTGAAAAGAGCATAAAACAATATGCATTAGTTGACGCTCCTACAGAAGCCTATGTCATTAAATGTTTGAAGAAGGTTGAAAATATCATTGATATTTCAGCCGCTACAGAAGACAACGATCCAAATAAAAATTTGAATAAAGCTGGCGGCTATACCGCTCAGGTTTTCTTTTCTAGCGATTTAGTTAACCAGAGTGAAGTGTATGGTACCACTATCATTGAGAAAGGAACTGCTGCAGGAGGAAGCATAGAGGTTTATTCTAATGTTGAAGACGCCAATTCCCGCAATGAGTATCTTGCTGCCTTTGATGGGGGATTTTTTGCATCTGGGTCTCATACCGTTATAGGGACAGTAGTGGTACGTACATCCGATGAACTAACGGCTTCTCAGCAGAAAACTTTAGAAGCAAACATTATCGCGGCTCTTACAGAAATAGTTGAATAAGGAGAGAAGGTAAATGGGGATATTTGGCTTGAAGCGAGACAAAAAGAGAATTTCCAAACTGGAGCAAGAAAATAAAGAAAATATCCAACGTATTCAGCAACTAGAAAGTTTGTGTGAAGAAAAAGATTCGTATTTTATGGAGCTGATGTCAGATGGTCTGAGGCATGGTAGTTCTCTTGCTGCGAAACATATGTCTGATAGGAAGAAATATAAACAAGGCAAATAAATTTACAGGGCAGTCACGCTATTTGCGATGACTGCTCTGTAAATTTACATATTCTGAAATCTTAAAGAAAGGCTTCGTCTTTGCATATATCACGTATCATTGCTGTTCCTCCCGTCGCCCGGCTGTGGGGCGAAGTATTGCTTTTGAGCGAGCTCAAACTGATGGTTGAAAGCTTCCGCCGCGCGGACGGCGAGCGCGGTGTCGGGCTGCATCATATCAAAGGCGTGCATATCTGTGTGATATATGTCCAGCTCCGCCGGAACGCCTGCATTGCGAAGGTGCTCAAAATAGCTGAGAGTCTCGGCGTAGAACGGCTCGCCGTCGCCGACAAAGGAATATGCGGGCGGCAGACCGGAGAGATCCTCCAGCCGCGCCGGAGCGGCGTAAGGCGTGAGCTGCGCGCGGTCAGTCCCGCGCAGATAGAGCCGCCATGCGAGATGGTTGCGTCGGGTGTTCCAGACGCGGCCGTGGTTATCTCGCGATGACTCGGTGTCGCGGTCGTCAAGCATCGGGTAGAGCGGCATCTGAAAGGCGACGCTGACCTCGCCGCTGTCCCGCGCGCGGATGCACACGGCGGCGCAGAGCCCGCCGCCCGCGCTCTCGCCGCCGACCATGAGCTGATCGCTCCTGACACCGAGTGCGGCCGCATTCTCCTTTAGATAAATAAGCGCCGCATAGCAGTCGTCCAGCGCCGCCGGATACGGCGAGAGGGGAGCGAGCCGGTATCCCGGAGACAGCACCACCGCGCCGAACTTCTTCACCAGATCAACGGCGCGCGACATGTGAACCATTTCCTTCATTCCGGAGATGTACCCTCCGCCGTGAATCCACAGCACCCCAGTAGCGTCTGCGGGCGCGGTGAGCGGCGAGAGAACCAGCGCGGGAATACTTCCGTGCGGGGTGGGTATGCGTATTTTCCGGACATGGACGTCCTTATCAGGCAGCATTGAACGCATGGCGCTCACCCGTTTCTGCGCTGATAGTCCGTGCCCCACGCGACCATGGAGTCGAGTATCTGCTTCAGACTGTATCCGGTCTCGGTCAGCGTGTACTCCACGCGCGGGGGCACCTCGGCGTACACCTTGCGGGTGAGCAGCCCCTTGTCTTCCATATCGCGCAGCTGCGCGGTCAGCACCTTCTGCGATACCGTGCCGATGGACTTTTTCAGCTCGCCGAATCGCTTCGTGCCCTCCATCAGGTCGCGCAGTATCAGAACCTTCCATTTGTCGCCGATGAGCATCAGCGTGGTTTCCACCGGGCATGCGGGCAATTCCATAGATTTATCCTCCAATAGTATCCTTTAGGTAACTACGGCACAATATTGTGCTTACTTTACTAAATGGCTTTACAGCGCTATGATAATACCGCCGAGAATAAAAAGCAAGCTTTCGGAACACAAATTCATCAAAAACCGTTTTGGAGGTATTTATCATGAACAAAGTCGTAGAATTTCTGAATGCCAATCCTGTGCAGTATCTGGCCACTGTCGGCCGTGACGGCAAGGCCAAGTGCCGTCCTTTCATGTTCGCCGGTGAGCTGGACGGCAAGATGTGGTTCTGCACCAACAACCAGAAAGAGGTTTACAAGGACATGCAGGAAAATCCCTATGTGGAGCTGTCCGTCTCCAGCCCAAAGTACGCGTGGATCCGCCTGCACGGCAAGGCCGTATTCGAGAACAACATGGCCGCAAAGGAAATGTGCATCCAGAACCCCATCGTGAAAAGCCAGTACGGCGAGGCCACGAACCCCATCTTTGCGGTGTTCTATCTCGAGGATGCCCATGGCCTGATCGCCGACTTCTCCGGCAATCCTCCCTACGAATTCTGATTGCCGTTCGCGCGGAAACCTGATATCATCAAGCGGAGGTGATCGCCATGACGCAGGCGGAGCGGCGGCTGTTTTTAATACGGTCGCTGATGAACGAAAAAACGGAATATGCCGATCTTGGCGTCCCGCGGGATGCCGACGGCCAGCGGCAGCTCCTGCGCGGGCTGATAAACGTCAGGCTGCCTGCGCCTGCGGATGAGGAGTTTCTGGCGGTGCAGGACGCGTATCTGCGGAGGATGAGTGGTTCGAGCGGTATTTTTCGGATTTTGCGGAGAAATACGGCATTGGCGACATGTATTCCGGCGGGTTCTACCCGCTCCCGACGCGGGAGGAGTTCTGGGCGTATTGGAGCCGCTACATCTTCATCAACCGCTATCAGGACGCGCCGAAGCCGGTGTATGACGAGCTGCTGGAGCTGGTGCGGAACAAGGACTATTTCGTCATCACGACGAACGTTGACCACTGCTTTCAGGAGGCCGGATTTGACAAAAAGCGTCTGTTCTACACGCAGGGTGACTACGGCCTGTTCCAGTGCAGCAAGCCCTGCTGTCAGGAGACCTTTGATAACGAGGCCGTGATCCGAGAGATGCTCGAGCGGCAAGAGAATATGCGGGTTCCTGCGGAGCTTATCCCTACCTGCCCGCACTGCGGCCGGCCGCTGACGCTGAATCTGCGCTGTGACGACAGCTTTGTCGAGGACGAGGGCTGGCATCGTGCGGCGGAGCGGTATGAGAATTTCCTGCGCACACGCGGCGGACAGCGTGTCCTCTTCATGGAACTGGGCGTGGGTTACAACACGCCGGTCATTATAAAATACCCGTTCTGGCACATGACGGCGAAGAACCCCAACGCGGTCTATGCCTGTGTCAATCTTGACGGCGCCGACTCCATGCGGGGAATAGAGGAGCGGTCGATACTGATAGAAGCGGACATCGGCGACGTGGTGCGCCGTCTGCGGGAAGCGTAATGCAGCAGACAAATTGAGAACCCCACCGGAAAGTGAGCCGAACTTTCGGCCGCCTTTCCGGTGGGGGTTATTTGTTATGTTCTGCTGAGGAGCACTACGCGTCTTTTTATCGGAATTTTGCCGAGCTCATAGCCGTGGCCGCACGGCTCGATTATTGCAGTAAATCGTCTTTGCTTTGTTCGTCTGGCTCGATGCCCTTTTGCTTCTTGATACTCAACGCCCCAGCCAGAAGCCCAAATGCCATGGCGAGCATCAGTGCTGCGTAGAGCCACCGATGTATAAAAGCCATAATGCAGCCTACAAGCAGCATCATCACGCCCGCTAGGGTCAATAATCTTGTATTTGAATACATGTTGTTATCTCACCTCACTCTCCATACCTAGACTTGTGTTCCATATCAATTATATATCCATATTATCACATACAAGAATACCAAGCAACGGCAATTTTCGCGGTATTGAGGGAATTGAATATGTAGCGCGTGGCGGATATGTGCAGCAGGGCTGTGCCGCTGAGGGAAATAGCGGCGCAATGAGGAAGCCGCGCGGAAAAAAAGATTGCACTTTCTGCAGTGTTAATGTATAATATATAAGTCAGGATAAAGGTAAGGCCACTGACATATGCCGTTTGAATCGGCAGAAACTTCACAACCGGGTATAGCGCAGTTGGTAGCGCGCCTGCTTTGGGAGTGCCGTGGCGGTATCCGGGATAGGGTGAGGCGAAACGCCGCAAAGTCTTGTGACACCTGCATTTGCGGGATTTCCCCCGATTGCCGAAAACGGCATAAAAGCGACTTTGACCACATAAATGACCACAGACAGAAAAAACTTTATTTTTACCGTTCGCCGTGGTATCATGGCAGGAAAGTGAATATCCGGGTATAGCGAAGTTGGTATCGCGCCTGGTTTGGGACCAGGAGACCGTGCGTTCGAGCCGCACTACTCGGACCAAAAGCCCTCTGAAATCGTTGATTTCAGAGGGCTTTTCTTATTCTTTGTCTATTGCGGTGCAAAATTTGATAGGAATCATAAAACTTACAGTTGATCCCCTATATATTTCAAGCTTCTTAAGAGGGCAGTTAATTACTTTTGCCTTTATATTTTGCAGAGCTATGTTGAAAACCTTGCAAAAAGAGCGTATAATATACTAACGGCAAGTCTTAAATGTCTTGTCTATGAGATTGCCGTGTGATTTCGCACGGCTTTATTATGTTGTAGGCAACATATGTTTATATAAAAAGTGGCCGGCGAAGGGAGGCATAGCTTCATGTCGAAGCAGAGCAAATTGACTGGTGCAGATTATCTTCTCCTATTGCTATATTTAGATAATTGTAGCGCAATTAATGGCGCAATCAGAATTACAAAAATGATGTTTTTATTCAATATGGAAATTGCTCCCGTCCTTAAAAAGAAAGGGGTTTCCATTTGCGATGAAGATCTTCCTAAGTTTTCGGCGTACAATTACGGACCATTTTCCAAGGATGTTTATGAGCAGGTAGAACTATTTCAAAGCATAGGATTTATCAAGGTCAAAAATCTATATGCAACCGAAGAAATGTCCGAAGTTGATGATTGGGAAGAAAGTGCATTTGAAACTGAGTTTTCTGAAGGTTCGTGTCAGTATTCAAGTAACCAGGACGGAAAGTTTATGCAATATAAGCTTTTGAATCTCGGAAAGAAGTATGTTGAGAGTGAAATAATACCGCAACTAACAAATGATCAGTTAGCTGTTTTAACGACCTACAAGCAAAGGATAGTTCATACATCTCCAAAAATGATTTTAAGGTATGTGTACACTAAATACCCTGAGATGACAGAAAACTCTCTTATTAAAGATGAGGTATTGGGGAAATGAGTATATATACTTTTTCAGAAGCTGAATTGAGATCTCGCTTTATAAAAAATATAGGTAATAGAGATGATATCGACGTCTATATAGAAGTACCTGTTTTTTGTCGTTCTGTTGATTTAGTAATACAAGAAAAACAAAATGCAGAAATTTTTGCGATAGAATTTAAATTACATGATTGGAAGCGAGCAATACAACAGGCTCAAAGCGTAGGACTTTGCTTTGATTATCTATATATTTGTTTACCCAAGCCAAAGACAAATTCTTCAGCAAGCAAAATTAGTGATACATGTATATCAAATGGCGTGGGACTTATTTTCTATGATACAGAACTCAATGAATTCTTCATAGAAGTCGAAGCTTCAAAGACTGCTGATGTTTGGGAAAAAGAACGTTGCCGTATTGTCAACTATTTGGAGGCTAAGAGAGATGAAGCAACAACATCTAAAAATTCTTAGATATAATACGGGCACTGATAAAAAAGCTTTCGTACAGTTCAAAGATTTCTTTGACGCGGCAATTTTTAACGCAACAATAGTTGCCTATAGCGGCGCCTCAGTCGCCGATTTGATTTCAATGCATAGCCGGAGATATATTATTGATCCGCAGACTCATATTTTCCAACAAGAGTTGTCTGCGTATACTACCGAAAACAAAAAAACTCACATTCCGGCAATAAAAAAATCGGTAACAAAATATTTAGAAAAAATGCCTGCTGCTCTCGCTGACAAGATTCTTAAATTACACCAAAAGCCCGAGCCTGAACTCATTGCCCAAAACCTTGATGCATTAGTAGAGTGCGTGTATGCTTTTCAAACAGAATTTGTAAACACATTTATTGTGCAAAAAGAGTATGACAAGTATTTGAAATTCGCTAATATGGGCCCTCGTCCCAAACTTGTCATTGCTCCATATTTTATGATAAAATCCGAAGATTCTTATTCAGAAAAACAAATGTGGTTACATTATAACAGAGTCTGCTTAGAGAAGACAATTGCCCTCAACGAGCAACAAAAAGAGGAAGAAATTGCTGCTCAATTAGTCCTTGAAAAGGATGTACTTTCTGAAGAATTCATTGAAATGGTCGCGTCCACATATGATCTTGCAGGCTACGAATATATTTTTATTTGGCTTGACGATTTCAATGCCTTTGAAGCTAAGGTAATGTATAATGAATTGTTTTCCAAGCTACTCAAAGCATTGAATAATATTGGAAAAAAGCCTATCATGGCATATGGTGGTTATGAATCTATAATTTTATGCAATACAAACAGCCCTGCTCGTTTGTACGGTGTTGCTCAGTCTGTAGGGTATGGTGAATATCGTGCAATCACACCTGTGGGTGGTGGTATGCCTGTAAACAAATACTATTTTCTTCCGACACATTGCCGAATGCGGTTTGATGATGTTGCTCGTATTTTGTCAGAGCACGGTTATTTTAGCGCAAGCAAAAGCGAAAAAGAACATGCACTTGACTATTACAGGGATATTTGCAATTGTGGTATTTGTCATGAAATTATAAGAGATGATATAAATGGTTTTTCTGCGTATAACGATTCTATCCCTTACACAGTAAAAACAAGGAATGGGATTCTAACTAAAAACCGACCAACTACTGATGCAACTCTCATTGCTGCAATTCATTTCTTGAACTGTAAAGTTTTTGAGTGGAACTATATTGAGAATGAAGATTTGTCAACAGTTTTAGATAACTTGAAAAGTTGCTATGCCCAATATCAACCCAAACTTGCTGGTCATATAAATAAATGGTGTGAGATTTATGGCAAATAAACGAATTAAGCGAGTCATTATTGCAGGGGCAGGTTTTTCTGCCCCTGCAAAACTGCCAATTCAAAGCAGAATTATTGATAGAATGGCAGAAGTTCCGGAAATGGATTTCTTAACTGGAAAAATGCCCGAAGAGAGTATGACTTTTCTTGATGCGTTTATCACCGTTGGTCTATTTCTTTTAGATAATTACGCAAAGAAAGACTATACTGAATACCGTGTGAAGTATCAAAAATTGGTGGATAAAGATTTGGCATATAGAATATTCTTTGGTGCACAAGAAATTGACTTCAAATCATTGTGGTCAGAAGAAACATCCAAAACATTAAGCAGTATCTTTTCGGATGAAGCCGCACATAGTAAGCATGTGAGCAATTACTATTCAGAAGTATATTCTATTCGCGAGAATATTCGAAAGGCAATTCAAGACGAAAAAATTAATGTTAATCTTGAGGATGTATTTACTGCATTTGATAAGTCAATAATTGCGCGAGAGCATCTACATGGTTATACATATGCTCAAATGGATAAAATCCGTTATTCTATTATGCGCTTGTTTATCTATTATTTTTCTAAAAGCGTCCTTGAACACGATTTTGCACATAAAGATTATCAAGCATTCTTTGGTTATCTCAAAAAGCACCGAACAATTGAACCACCGACAATAATTACAACCAATTGGGACACTTTAATTGAAAGCTATTGCAACAAATATTCTGTCGATTATAGTTATGGATTTTTACAACCCTATACTTCCGATTCTATTAAACACACAGCCAAAAACTACGATTTACTACTTCTCAAAATTCACGGTTCCGCAAACTGGCTTCGTTGTTTGAATTGCGGTTCGATTTCTATTTTTGAAAAAAACCATGCAGCAACTTCTTTATTTGAGGATAATCGCACAGAAAAGTGTCCTGTCTGCGGACACGAAAAAACAGCTCATGGCGCGTCAATGCAACCGGAATTAATAACACCTACAATGATGAAATCTCTTTCAAATCAGTTATATACAAATTTGTGGTCAAGTGCAGCACAAGAGCTACGTGATGCTACACATATCATTTTTGTTGGCTATTCCCTGCCGATTGCCGATTTTGAGTTCCGTTATATGCTACAAAAGAATGTAACCAGTTCCGCAAGGATTGATGTCATTTTGACACCGAATAGCAATCCAGATTTAGTTTCTAATAATTTGAAAGATTTATTGCCATCAAAACGGTACTTGGACGCTTTCCCGAAGAATAAGGTTTCGTTTTATTACGAAGGGTTTGGACCATATTTTTCGTTAAGCAAATAATCACATGTGGTTAAACTATTTAGTTTTTTATATAGCATATCATTTAGACATTTCGTGAGGTTCTGTTCTTGAATTGTCCCGATAATTTCATAATCCATCTCCTATCAACATAATTACCGGCATGGGTACCAATTACTGGGCATCCATGCCGATGGTTCGTTTTACTTTCCCTTTTCCACTTTCTTCGTTTTCTCCCTGCCTTTCTTCTTACCCTTCTCTGACTCCAGCGGCTGGAGCGTTCCTTCCGCTTTCAGCCGCTGCATCTCCGCAATCTCGTCCTTCATCTCCACGATCAGCACCTTCAGCTTCTCCTCGCACTCCTCGCGGGTGTGGGCATAGACATTGCGGGCGTGCTTTTTGTCGTCGGGCCACTTGGGGGAGTAGCGGCCTTCAAAGAGATGGTCGTTGATCTCGCTGACGCAGCCGGTGCCGGAGCGGCGCTTACGGCCTATGTAGGGCTTGAAGTCGGTCATTCACGGCTTTTCCGCCTGGGCTGGGGCAGTTTCCTGCCCCGGCTCTGAAGCGTCCTCCTGCGGCGCTGCTTTGCCGATGCCGCGGTCGATGTTGGCGGCGGCCGTGAGCCGCATGTCATCGGTAATGTGGGTGTAGATGTCCAGCGTGGTGGCCGCCGACACATGCCCCAGCACGGCGGAGAGCGTTTTCACATCCATACCGCTCTCCAGCGCCAGCGTTGCGAAGGTGTGGCGCAGATCATGAAATCGAACATGCTTGCATCCTGCGGGCTCCAGAATGAGCTGCAATCTGCGCCGCACCACGCCGGGTGTAATGGGACAGTCCTCCTTTACTGGCGAAGGGAACATCCAGCGAGAGTCCACCGTCTTTTTGTATTCCCGCAGTACCGCCACCACGGCGGGCGGCAGAACGATCTTTCGGATGGAGTTCTTCGTCTTGGG
>ULRB01101316.1_pt1 | contig 13056 bp, 18 predicted proteins | sample 1955051 | NCBI WGS metagenome assembly ULRB01 (sample SAMEA4835671, study PRJEB28245) | human gut metagenome | biome: gut microbiome; material: fecal sample | place: Denmark | collected 2008 | reverse complement strand
CCGTCGCCATGAATTTCGTACGACCAAGAAGAAGCCGTTTTACTAGAGTCGATCGGTGTAGCATTTGATAAAGCCTGAACGCCAATTTTACCATATTTGTCGAGTATTTTCATATAATCTCGACGACTTATTTTGTTAAGAAAATTTTCTGTTTTATCAAAATTTCCTGTAACTTTAAATGTTATCATCGATCGACTCCCATTTTGACGAATTTGAATCTATCCTTTTGAATTCAATTCTGCTCTACGCTTTGCGTTAATCTCAGCCTGTTGAGTCAGAATTTCACGATCACTCATTTTCTTTTTAGGAGCATTCTCTTCTGATACAACACGAATTAAAGTTATGAGTCTATTTAAATGCCACTTCTGACATTCAAATGGTATACCAAGACTTATCATATAATAATAGATTATTTCCGATGTGGGAACAGTACCATTTGTTCTACTTTTTTCAGTTATTGATTGAGAGGCTCTATCATTAAACCAAGTTGCAGTCATAGAATCAGATATATAATCATTTATTTGATTTCCCAAATCAGTTGATATATTATAATAAACATCTGAATCAACATTTTTTGTAAGTGTCATACATCTATAATAATCTATTGTTTCTTCATAACTTTTATCTTTTCCATCTAGAAAAGGTTTATGCCATTTACTTTCCCATTTAGATAAAGATAAAAGAGAATGCTCCATAGAAATTTTTATAGAATCAGTCGTAATAAACTCATTCTTTATTTCATCATAGCATTCTATTCCAGGAATAACTATTTGAAGCATTCTCAATCACCTTTATTGTTGAATAGCTATAACATTTTCCTTTGCAGAAGCTGTCTTTGGAACAGAAGATACAATTCCATTAATAAATTCAGAAGCTTTATCAGCATCTTGCATAAATTCCATAAACAACTCAGAATATGCTTCGGATGCCAAGAACGAATCTGCATATTCAGGCTTCTTTTCAAAGTGCTTACCATCAAGGGATCGCTTACCATAGCTCATTCGAATAATCTTATCGAAAATGTTAAGAAGTGCTTCTGTATCTTCTTCTTTAGTAATTTCTTCAATGATATGAGTCAAACCGCCGCTCTCACTAAATTCAAGTTTAATCAATTCAGCCTTAGTGAGATGAAAATAAAAATCTTCAGTTCGCTCAACACCATTAAAATCGTTATAAGTAATAGTCTTCTTAAACATGGTATAAAACTCCTTTCAAAAAATTAATTGCCAAGAGACTTTCCAGAATCCTGAACACTACGGGACCCAACTGCTCCCATAGTAGTGATTACTGCTGCCGGAAGAGGAAGACTAGGCTCAGTATCAGAGTCACCGTAAAGCATCTTTTCGAGAGCAGTTAACTTGGAAGGATCTGCATAACGAGAATCAATAACCAAAGTAGCGGTGGGCTTAAATCCAGCAACATTAACTGGCGTAGTCTTAACTTCCCAACTAAAAGTAATTGCATCCGGAGAGTCGTTCACTGTTGCATAAGACTTTTCAGAAGGAGAAGCCGTACAACCATAAACAAGATGAAGCTTATACCCATCATCGCTAGAAGTGGCAGTATCATTTCCGATCAAAGTACGATACGAAAATCCAAAGCCCTTACGCTCTTGCTGTCCTGCAAACACTCCCTTTGCAATCTGAGCAGAACCATCGCACTCAGAAAATTCATCCGGATAAGTATAAGCTTCAATAGTGCAACCAAACGTTTCAGCGGAACGCATAGTTGCATACTTAATATTATCAGCATACAAATCAGTAGGTTCTGCACCTTCAGGAGACTCGGTAACAGCCGTAAGACCATTCCAAGCAACACCCTTATCATAAGAACCATTAGACGTCATAAGATAAAGAACGCCTCGATCAGTACCATTTTCATAAAAACGCTTACCAGCAGCGTCCCATTCAATAGCGGTCATATATACTCCTTAATAATATAAATTAAATGTATCATGATTTAAATTATCTGCCGTATAATGTCGATCGTAAGTACACATAGGAAGCATAGTTAATTTGTTTATAACTTCATTGTTATCGGGATTTTTATCTATTAAAATAATTTGATAACGCTTAGTAAACTTATATCCTACATTATCAGCAAATTGAGTATCTCCTGTACTACGCTGATAAACAATACATGGATACTTCATCTGAATATTAGAAGGGGGTTGAAAGTAAACGTTTCTAGATCCGAGAATATCAATAAGCTTTTCATGTAATTCTAATCGTCTAATATCAACAGGAGGTGTCATTATATACACCTCCAATAGACAAAATAAGACGGGGGCGTTTAACTTCAACGTCTGTGACTTTCCATTTAGCCCCCATCCATTCAACATATCTAATAGCAAAGAAATGCTCATATGCGTAAGCATCACAAAGAATACTTATTGTATTGCTCAATCTAAGATTATCGTTTAAATATTCTCCGCCTTCATTTCGCTTGGAATTTTTTGTAATATCACCTTTATAAGATCTTTCGATGATTTCTTCTGTCCAAACGCCAGGAGAAGTTTCCCTCATTTCAGCATAGCCAACAATTCCGAAAAACTTCGCCATTTTTATTCCTTGTTACTAATTACCAGCAGTAGGCTCAGGAAGAACAGATTCTCCCTTTGCGCGAGCCTTAAAGTTTGAATCAACGTCTGCAATAGTGATTACCTGATTTTTAGTACCAGAAACCTCTCCGTTTATAGGAAGTTCTGACCAACCGTCATTTTTATTAACAACAGTATCGTACGAAATTTCAGGTTTTACAGATGCATCAGTAATCTTGTAAAGACGACTATTAGACCCAACGGGCTCAGTAACTGTTACCGTTTGGCCTCCAACACGAGCTTTTACGCTAACTGTCAGTGCTTTTAAAGTTGGAGGCGTTACGCTTTTGGGTAGGTCTCCAAAGCAATAGCAGCATAAGGCTTAATAAGTGCACCAGAACAACGAGTTTCAATCAAATACTTCTGCTGGTTGTAATCAATATCGAAATCGTCAAACATCGAAACAGCGCCACCCTTATCGGCACCAACGTTGTAATCCTTCAAATTGACAATGAGGCCTTCGAAAGTCATCGTCTTACCAGTAAGACTACCATCCTTAGAATCAGCAGTACGAGTAAGATTCTCCATCACAGGAACAGTGATAATCTCCTTAACGCGAAGCTTCTTTGCAAGCTGCTCGGCAGATTCATAAAGATCACGACCAGTGGTATCAGTCAACAGAAGCATTCCAGTAAGATTATCCTCGGTCGTATAGAACGTCGGATTGCCAGAACCCTTATAATTCTTTCGAGCCTTAATTGCAGCACGAATAAGAGCCTTATACTTATCATCCTCAGAAGCAGAAGTATCAAGTTCAACCTGAGCACGAATGGTATAGAATGGATCATCTCCCCAAATAGGACGAATATGATCCTCAGAAATCTTATCCTCTTCGCCAGCATTACGACCATCGCCAACCATAATGGCACGAGCGATTTCCTCATCAAGCATAAGTCGCATCTCGCCCTTAAGCCAAACAACGACATCAAAGTCGACGATATCAATCACGTCATCACGATCAAGCTTTTGCTTCTTGTAAACAGTCTGAGGATCAGTAGTACGCTTCAGCAAGGGGAAGACTTCTTCCTTCTTCTGCTTACCCTTAATATAACCCTTAGCACGGGCTTCATCCTCGGTAATATTAGCAAATACCGTCTTGATTCGAGAAAACGGGGTATGAGAAACATTACGCATAACATTCTCAACCCAGCCCATCTCACGAGAAACAAAATCTGGAGTATTGGTTACATTCTTATAATCGGGGAAAAGATAATTAATATTAGTGATGCCATAATCAGCATGAGCAAGGATGTCAGAAGTTTCAAGATCCTCATATCCATGCTGAATGGCAGATTCCTTCAAAGAACCAAAACGCTTTGCATCACGAAGAATTTCATCAAAAGCTTCTGCGTGAGCAAGCGTATTATCGTAAGTATCCGTTTCAAAAACGTTGTGCTTCATATCTTCGTCTCCTTCGACGTTGTCATCATCAATATCGCCGGTTCCTTCTGCAGCCATTCCGACGAGAGCGTAAAGAACATTCTTCTGTTTTTCGTTCATGGAATCAATTACATCCTGAACAGTTTCGTCAGAATCATCAGTTTCAGCATGTTGCACTTCTCCACCATCTTCTGCAGCCATACCGACGAGAGCGTAAAGAACATTCTTCTGCTTTTCGTTCATGGAATCAATTACATCCTGAACGGTTTCTTCATTGTTATTATTTTCTGCCACGGTTTTATCCTTTGTTTCGTCTTCAGCGTGAGCCAAAGAAATCGGTTCATTGAAGCAAATTTCGGCTTCTTCCTCATCATCATAATCATGAACAAGAACAGTATCGATATAAGCTCCAGGATTTGCTCCGGCAAGAACAAGACTTACTTCTCGAATTGCTCCATGAATAACATTACTTCCATTTTGACGGAGCTTATTCGCATAAATAGAAAGGGCATTAACATCACCGTTAATAACACATTCCTTAGCGTTCTGACCAGACGGTGTATTGTTAAACGTACCGTAAGCATATACACCATCTTCTCGATTCTCAAGCATAGCATGCCCGAGAACATTGTCTGGAGTCATATGATCATGTTGCCATACAAGAGGCACCTTTTTATGATCACATTCCTTAAAAGCATCTTGACGAATAATTCGTCCGTCAGAGCATTTTATATCATTTCGAGTGGCATAGCCAGAAAAATCATACTCCACGTGGTTCCTCCTTTACAATTTTATAGATGTTTTCAAATTCATTTGGCTTATAAACATATTGTTCCCCATAAACTCCAGTAACAATATAATCATAAGGTTCTACTATCTCTAGACCTTTTTGTGTCTCAACTTCTATCTGCTCTTTTGTCTGATAGGCTTCGACAATTTTTGACCCATTAGTATAAAACCCCATGGTATATCCTTTCAGAATTATTGGGTTTAAATATGATTAATAAATTTGTTGCGATTCTTGATCATTTTGATCGTAATATTCACTTTCTTGTGATTCATTAACATCAATAAGATTTCTATTACGAAGTTCATCAGAATCAGGATTCTGAGAAGGCTTAAACCCAAGAGCAGTTCTAAACTCATTAGGAGTAAGGACTTCATTACGACTCATAGGATCAACAAGATTTGCTATTTGCGTTACTGTCATATAACGGAAAGGATCTTGGAAAGTCATTATCGATTGCCGTTGAGTTCTGGCCGTTTTCGAAATAAACTTTCTTATAAATTCATCCTTAATAACTTTAATTATAGGAGCAACAGTACGTTGATAATAATTATTCATTGTGTCCGAATTAGCAGTGCCATTCAGAATCGTCTCATCCATACCGAGTTGACTATATAATTGATTAGTAAGTTTTTCGACTTGGCTAAGAAGATTATTTTCCAAAGATCGATTGAGCTGTGTAACTTTTTCAGTAGAATCAATATATGCAATTCCATATTTTGATCCAGTTAATTGAGCTTCAATAGATTTTCTACGATCTTCGGCTCTCTTTTCTTGAGTCGGGGTTTTAACAGTGTATGGAAGTTGAATTATCATATCAAGATTCGAAGAAACACTTTTTGCATCAGCGTCATCAAGAAGTCCCAATTTATAGACCAATCGATTCATAGTAGAATTCTTCTCATTCATAACAGAATAAAAAGGATTCTCTATAATTGCGACTGAGCTTTTGCTAAGCGTTACTTGTTGTCTTTGACCGGTATTTTCATTATATAATTCAACTCTAACATGTCTCGGATACCAATTAACTATTTTACCAACTCTCATTGAATAAATATCATAAGAAGAAGTTAATTCCGGATTAGCACTAGTATCCGTTGGAATTACAGCTATACATCCTTCATCTAACAAAGATATAACGACATCCAACATAAAAGCTACTCCGGTTTGATCGATATTAGCTTCGACATTAAGACAATTATTCAATCCGGAATTAATAGTCTCTAAATATCTATCATTATCGTCCATTCGAACATGTTCAAAAGATGTAGATGCAACATCAATGGCAATTCGAGTATATATAGAAGATATAATAGTTCGTTCAGAACCAGTGATAATACGATGACGATCTGGACGGGAGCTATAACCTGGACCTATATCATAAGAAACTTGATATTCATTTTCTTTATTAGAAAATGCATTCCAAGCATTCTTAAGACGAGATCTAAAACTCTCGGCCATTTAATCTCCTTTTATTTATTCTTATTTGAACCTTTATCCATACGAGGTTCAACAACACTAAGAATTCCGCTAGAAAGAGAATCAAGAATTCCACTACCAGCACCATGCAAAAATGCCTTACCCCTAGTGGCTCCAGCACTCCTTGCTTGTTCGTAATTCAAAGCACCATATGTTCCAAGAACAAGACTCTTGCCAACAAGCTTTGCCGTTGATTGAGATTTTACTCGATTATAAGTTTTGGTTCCGCCCATTGATTTATGATAAGATTCTATCTTCTTGGATTTTGCTTTATATTTATCGGCTTTTTGGGCATTTTTAGCTTCTTTACGATCGGCCTTCTTATATTCTCTATTTGCTAATCCTTTAAACCCACTGTTTTCAAATGCTAAACCAGTTACATTATGCAAAGATCCTTTTTTAGCTTTCGCAGCGGATTTCGAAGCTTTTTCGGCATACTTACGAGCTCGTCGCTGACCCCACTTCATGCCAAGAACACCGTAATGAGCTAAATAATCTGGATATTCATACATTTGATCTCTCTCTCTATTTGCGTTTTAATTTCTTTTTTAGTATTTCCATGCCGGCTTCAACCCAAGGACTTTGAGACACAGCATATAAACCGCCTATTGTTCCGGCAATACCGACCAACTGTCTAGCAACATTAACGCCTCTATTAATGCTAGAGGTGCTTAACCGATTATAATTTTGCTCTAATTCCATTCGTTTATTAAGAGTTTTTAATTGATCATTTGATAGCTTTTTTGACGATTTACGTCTAAGCGTTCTAGTTTCTTGATAATCTTTAGAATAGGAAGAGATTCGTTTTTTATTTAAAGAAGAAGCTTTAGACTTTATTTTTTTACCAGAGCTAACGGCTTTCTTTCTAATGCCCCATTTCATGCCTTTAATTCCATAATGAGCTATGTAATCAGGGTATTTATACATTCAAACCTCCTTTACGGCAACTCGTTATCTTTTAAATATTCAACTTCTAAGCATAGTCGCCAAGTAAGTTCTTCAAGTTGTTTATTTATAGCGTCAACAACAAAAGAATTAGAAGGAGGATCAAATATTAATTGAACTTTTAGTTTAATATAAGTTTGTACCGCTATAAGATTCGACTTTTCATCTATAAAATTAGACCAAACTTCATCAGGACCAGTAATGGAGAATCCCTCTTCTGGTCCTACTCCAAGTTGAGAGAGTGCGAACAAAGCTGAATTAATATAAGCAATTATTTCAGTATCGAAAGCATTGTAATCTTTTTCCAATCCTAGCATAATTTTAATTGTATCAAGAATACTCTCATTCATAGGATCCTCCTCTCGCTGAATTTTATCTACTTGCGATGGTATTCGTTTATTGATTCAGTACTATTAATTTCTGGATATCTGTAAATATAAGGATCATTTTTCTTTCAATAGTTTTTTAGTTATCTTTCGTCCTTCTTTAATAGATTCAGAATTCTTACTATAAAAGTCACGGCTCTTAGCCATAGAGTCCCTTAAAGATTTTGTACTAATTTTATAACCAGACGCAACGTATTCCAAATATTCTGGATCATCCGTATCGTTCCCAAAATCTTTTTTTAACCTAGGATCTGAGTTAATTAATTTACGAGCTTCTTGATCAACTTTTCTATTCAAAGAACGTGCTGTTTTATAATTTGAAACATGCTTCTTTCCGGCATTAGTAAGACTACCATCCTTATTCTGATAACGTCTAATGCCCCATCTCATGCCTTTAACGCCATGATGCATTAAATAGTCTGGGTATTTATACATTTGCTCTCTCTCTGGTTTTTCATGGAGGAAATATGTTATTCAAAAGATTCTTTATTAGCTTTATATGCTATATAAGCATCCATCAATGCTGCAACAGAATCGATTTTATCCTCATGACGTTTCTTATAAAGTTTTCTATTTCCATTAGTGTCTTCCAAAGTAATAGCGTTACCCATACAAAACGTCATTAATTCTTCATCAAATAAAAGAAGTCGATTTTCAGCCAATTTCTTAAGTTCTCCAAGCGGAACTGTTTCTGTTTTTACACCTTGAATAACTTTTTCAATTCCATAAGGTCCGTTTTCATTTGCCCATCGAGAAACAAATTCCTTTGCATTATAAGGGTCATAACCGAAAGCTCGAACATCATATTCTTTACTAATAATAAACTCATCTAGATCTTCGTAAACTTGATCCATATCAAGCGCTACACAATCAAACACCATAAGAGAACCTTCTTTCATAAAGTCCTCATATTTAATTCGTGTAGCAGGAGCAAGTTTATTCATAGTATCAGAAGAAATATAGCATCTAGTTTTAACACCATATTCTTCTCTTCCTACAGGAAACAAAAATGTAAAAGCACAAAAGTCATCGCCTTGAGAAAGATCGGCACCCATCGCACATGGCATTTGCCAAAAATCTCTTGGTCTATGAGGAAGAGTTTCTTCATAAGTAAAGTAATATGTATAACCCTCCATAGGAATTCCAAAACGTTTAGCTAAAATATCATTACGAGTAGAAGGAGCTTTTTCAGCTCTCTCTACGTCTAATTGATATGTTTCATAACTAACGGTCTTTCCGATATTTGGAGCAGCTTTCATCCACATATCAGGATCTGCAACTTCTTGAATATCGTCCAATTTGTAGTACCAAATGGAAACGTGAGGATTAATGTATTCTCCTTTAAGAATAGACATCAATTCCATTTTGATGTTATCGCCAACGCCATTTCGAACAGTTCCTTCTGAACTCATAGCGATAATCAACCAGTCGTCAAGTTTACTAGCTCCTTGTTCGAGAGCGCCGATAACATCTTCACGAACGTCTCCAGAAAGCCATTCATCAACCGTGCTAACTTTGGGTCGAGCGCCCTGAAGTTTATCAACAGACATAGGTCTAACTTCAAGTAATGAATTAGTAAGAAAGTCTTCAATCCCCTTTTTTGTGGCAGCGAGTTTCATTCGATTAGCTCGATTGCCAGTTGTATTTTGAAGTGAACCATCTGTAAGAAATTTAAACAAACGACCTCTAGAACGAGCAATGGCAGTTCTAATAGGACTCATAACCTCATCGGCTTGTCGCATGGTTGGGGCGGTCGTTATCTGAAGAGTGGTAGATGTATCAACAGTAAGATAATAACCTTGAATGCATGAACCATACATAGATTTAGCTGAACCACGAGAAACAATTAAATACTGTTTATTTATTAATCGTTTCTTGGTTTTCTTAATTACATAATGACCGCCATGACCATCTTCATTTGGTTCATAAACACTTCGTTCTACAAAATAATACCAACCAAACAGTTGTTCGGCCCAAAGTTTAAACGTATCTAAAAGTTTAAGATTAGAGCCATCAGTAAGTGTAAGTTCTTCTTCGCAAAAAGCAACAAACCCAAGAACAGCTTTATCATCATAATAATATCTAGGATCAGCTATAAGATTGTCAATACGGTTCATTTCCATTGAGATCTCTCTGCATACTGGAATTTCTCCACGTATAACAGCATCTCGAAATAAACCATAAAAAATCGGAGTTGCTGTATTAGAGAGAGCCATTGGAGTTCACCTACACTTCATATTTATCATATAACTCTAAAATTTTATTGTTTGAAAGTTTAGTATTTGGATGTTCGCGTTTATAATCGCGAATCTTTCTATTATCGGCAGTAGTCTCAAGAACCATTGTGCCGGCTGTAAAACCTGCAATAGGAACAGAATAATCTTTTATAAATTGTTCTGTAGTAAGTTTTCCTCTTTCCACAATAGCTTTCCTAGTAATTTCTTGTTTGTCTCGTTTAGAAACACTTTCAACAAAAACTTTAGACTTATCAAAAACAATCAATGGATTCTTAGTTCTATATCCAGAATATTTTGAATCGTTAATATCTTTAACTGCTTGATAACCAGATTCACGAAGTTTATTATAAAATTTTTGATTGGCTTTTTCTGATAATGGATCATGAAGAACTAAATTAGTATTAACAGCATCGTAAACTGTATCTGTAATTTTACCAGATTTGAGATCTCTTAAAGCTTTCATTTGGACCTTCATTTGTTTGGAACCTAATCCACCATTAGCAATCATATTTTTGATTACAAGTTCAACATCTTGTTTATAAGATGGATCAGAATCCATAAGATCCGACATTGCTTTTTTTGCATTTTTTGGAGAAGCGACTTTAATTCCAGAATCTTTTACTCGAATGTTTTTAGTGTAAACATTCTTTCCATTCAGTGAATTTTGAAAACCATAAAGCCCTTGATATCTATTTTTATCTTTACGATTTTTATCTTCATAAGCGTAAAATGCATCTCGAACACTTTTATCCGCTTCTGAATCCACTCTGCCTAAAAGTGTATCACTTTTAATAAACTGATCAATTTCTTTAGATCGTTTAGCTTTTATGCCGTAAGCAGTCAAAGCCGCAAGTGTAAGTCCTCCAGCTACAGCTAATGTTTTCTCCGCGCGAATTCTTTTATATGCTTGAATCTCGGCATCTGATTTACTAAATCCTTCTTTTATATACTTATCTTCAAGCTTTAATTGATGCTTACTTTTTTCTTTTGAATGTAGTTTTTCTCTTATTTTAGCATCTTTAAATTCTCGTTTAAGATATTTAGTATTTGCTTCATTACCGGATTTTTTAGATTCAAGCCATTGTTCTCTTTTCTTACCTACAGACGTAAGAGTACCATCATCATTTTGATAACGACGAACTCCCCATTTCATTCCTTTTATTCCGTAATGATACATATAATCAGGATATTGATAACATGTCATTATACCCCTTTCCATGGACAAGTATCATTAGGTTTACGAATTATTGGGTCAGTAGGGATAAGAGATTCGTCTCCATAATGAATTGCTTCGTGAACATTATGTGTAACGCATACAACGTTTTCCATAGAAAAAATCATCGGATCTCTTTGCTCTATTTGTTCCAAAGTTATTGGATTTATATGATGAACAATTAATCGCCCATTAATATTGTATCCATCGAGGCCAAATATACATCCATTATCTCTAATAATAACTTGTCTTCTAAATCGTTTCCATTCCTGAGAACAATAAAGAACTTGATTTAAATAACGATCAAAACCAAATGTTTCTATTCCAACTTTACCGTTTAATTTTAAATAATTAAAACGTTCAATAAACGTTGAAAAAGAACACATTTCAGAATAACTTTTAATCTTCATAAATTTCGTCATTTCCGCGATATTCACTCATTGCCGCAAGAGCATCTTCATAAAGTTTCTTGATATCTTTCTGAGACTCAAGAGCTTCTGTCCTTGCTCTTAGCAATTTATTTTCTTCCTTTAATTTTTCATTCTCAAGCTTTGCTTTTGTTGATCCCAATTTAAGATAGTGAACAATTATAGGAGAACTCGCGGTTCCGTCCAAAATTTTTTCTTCGGCGAGATCTATGGCCGCAGCTATAAGTTGATTCTCTCTAGCTTCTGGTGTCAAAGCAGGAGCTCTACGTTTTTTGGCCTTGGCCATAGATGTTTCACCTCGCTTATTATAAACTATTCGACCGTTTTTTATAAGAACTTATAGACTTTCGAACCACTTTTACATGGCTTCTTGAAAGGAGAATCGGGATCACCACTTCCGATTTTTGTTTTTGAAAATCTATAAGTTCTTATAAAAAACGGTCGAATTCTTTTTTAAACAACGTTATTGTTCAAAGCTCTTTGAAATGCTTTGATTGCAGGGGATGGATTATCTAAATATCCATCAACGTAAGTTCCGTAATAACTTTGCATAGCCTTTACAGTATTCTTTCCAATTACGCCATCAGCATAAGTATTCCACTTATTTTGAAGGATCGAAATAGTTTGAGATCCACTAGCATATCCGTCAAGAAATTCCCAACCAGATGTGCAGCCAGATAAATACTGTTTATTAGCTATAGTTTGTCGACTAATTACCCCATCAATGTACGGAGCGTTAATAACTCTTTGCACCTTTATAGTAGTGGCAGAACCCCATGCTCCATCAACTGCAATTAAATCTCCATAGTCAATTCGACTCGAATCTTCTTCCTCATACGAAAACCCAGAAAGATCTGGACGAATGACATAAGCAACAGAACCCCAAGATCTGGTACGACGATGCACACCATTACCAGAAGATTGAGAACCCCAATCAGAACCAGAAGTATTTCCTTCGATTGTCTGAATATAGGTTCCGTAATTCTTTTCAACAATTCCTACATGATCAGTCGCAGCAGTCTTCTTGTTCCAGTCAAATACAACAATATCTCCAGGTTGCGCATCTCTAGGATTAATTAAAGAACCATTATCTCTTGCGGCCGAAACGGTAGAATCCGTGTTATATGATGGATAACCAGGAAATTCAGAATTAGCTTGAGCAAACACCCAGCTTACAAATATCATGCACCACCATATGGAAGTACTAGGGCCAGCGAGCCATTCTTCTCCTGTAAGTTCAGCCATCCATCGACCATACTTAGAGCCTGGTTCTGGATCATCAGGAGCATAATACCCTATTTCTCCAGCAGCAATTTTTAAAATATCTTCAGAACTAGCCATAATCAATCACCTCAATAGGAGCAACATCTTCTGATTGAATGCTATTATCAGGATTTGGAAGCTCTACATTATCAGGAATTTGAATATTGTTTTCATCCATTATAAACTCCTTTGAAATTATCGTATTTGGTACGGGGTGCGGGATTCGAACCCGCAACCAAAGGATTATGAGTCCTCTGCTCCGCCATTGAGCTAACCCCGTATGGTACCTCCGATGGGATTTGAACCCATAAGTCGATAAAGACGGCGGATTTTAAGTCC
>ULRB01007599.1_pt1 | contig 13066 bp, 10 predicted proteins | sample 1955051 | NCBI WGS metagenome assembly ULRB01 (sample SAMEA4835671, study PRJEB28245) | human gut metagenome | biome: gut microbiome; material: fecal sample | place: Denmark | collected 2008 | reverse complement strand
ACATTTTTGCTATCCTTAAAGTTTAGCGGACAGTAATAATTGCATTACCAGTCCATACTACATATAATCGGCCATTATCGGAAATAAGCTCCAAATCAATAGGAGGGAAGCGTTTTTCAACATCTTTAATAGCACGTATTACAACATTGCGACTAATTTCCTCATCAACAATTTCATTAATGATATCTATAATTTCCGTCAGTTCCTTTTTTCCGTTGTCAGACTTCTTAACTTCATTAAAGGCTATAGAACGGATTTGTGTATAAAAAGAGTACTTACCCTCCCTTAAACCCATTGTTGAAAAATCACACTGACTATAACAGGGTTCATTCTTAGATATTTCCTTACCGTCAAAATAGAAAGGATGCGTATCTCCGCAATATGATGCTAAAATATACTTAGCACGCTTATTTACAATTTCTTCGAAATCTGTTCCAACGGCTTTTTCCTTTAATCGTGCTAATACGGTTCCAATATCTTCTACCCCTTTATTGTCAAGGATTTCTTTTACACTATTAAGAATCCAGTTTGTCAGGCCATATTGAGTGGGATTTCTCCAAGTATAATCAGGGTAATTCTCTGTATAATCCTTATGGCAGAAATGATTCTCGTTGTGAACGTCAGGGCTACAAAATCTTGTTATTTTTGCGCGGAAAGACTGTTGTAGAGGTATTGAATAGCCTTGCGCTTTGAGATATTCCTCTAATTCAGAGATATAAAATATAATGTGTTCTTTTACAAAATCCGAGATACTATCATTAATATATTTCCGGGGTGCACCATAATACCACTTGTTTTGGTCGGTAAATATACTATACATAGGTTGTGTTTTGGGGCGTGCGGTTGGTTTAACCTTATAAATATGTTCGTATCTATCCATGGCTTGCTCTGTTGTGAGTCCATTTTCAGAATTATATATTATACGAACATACCTTTGCTGGGCATTAGTAAGAAACCCATTTTTGATTTGGATGGTATCATTATCCATCAAATCAACGAGTTTGTCATAAGCAAGAACCTGTTCAACAAATTTTTGGTCGAACATGACGCTTCCAAGTTCTTCGTTTTCGAGTACGCTCTGCAGTAGGTTCTCCGCATTGTCAGGGAGCAATGCTTCTAAAAGTGTTTTTTGAATAACTTTGTACACTTTTTTATAATTGCCCATCGTATCAACAGGAACCAAGAATTGTCCGTCGCCAACATCAACTAAATCAACACCAAACTGCACCAGAAAATCAGACTTGGCATCACCTGCCCAAGATTCATATTTTTCAATTGAGCAAAAAAGACATTCTGATTTAATTGAGCGTGCACAATCTATGAGAGAGTGGTGCAATACTACATTACTCATCACGGGTTCTCCCGACATTAAGCCATTCCATGCTTTTTGCAAGATTTGCCTTATACGTTCTTCTGACTTTCGAGAATATTGCAGACCTATAAGCTTTTCTATCTCACCTTTAGTTAGTTTGTCACGATAATAAAGGAGCAAGATTTCGCCATCTCTATAAGCTTTTTTTGCTTTATCCCCTGTGAAATATCGTTTGTTATTTGAACGAGTTTTCAACAATTCTCCGTATTCAACGAAGGCATTCCTTATGTTCTCAGTAAATCCGAGGTTCTCATCATAAGACGAGGGAATGATGTGCTTTGACGTGACATCATTCCAATCCTCAATAATCTTTCCTGCATTAGAATTCACAAATGATTTCCATTCATTTGCTGTTCTTATATATTTTAATTTAGCATTACCGTGATGTTCGTATGTTGATAATTGATAGAAGTTTTTTACGACACCAAGAATAGCATTATATGATTTTGTATAGTCTTTCTCCTCAACATAATACTGTATAAAGTCCAGAGGAATCTTTTCAAGTATCTTTTCTGTCGGGGTAAGTTCCACCTTTTGGGTGGTTTCCAAACTCTCTGATGCACATAGATTGCTCCCTACAAGCATTTGGGGCTTTATTTCTTCATAAAGACTTTTGTAAAATTTGTTGGGAGTCTTACCCTTGGATTCAATTTCCTTTATGAAATTTTCGAGGGTCATGTTGGCATAAGACCCTAATTGACGAAGTTGTATCTGGGAAAAATCCTTGAATTCTTTTACTAACATAATATGCAGGATTCTATATGGTGAGTAGTTTAACAAAATACAATGAATTTTCTGGCAAATGATACTCCAGTTTACTATTGTCACGAAGTTCCATGAGCAGACGGCCTAACAGGTTGGGGCCTACATACTCGCCACCGACGAGTTTTGTACCCCATGTGTCGGCAGATTTCTTGGGAAAGGAGGTCTGGTCTTCAACGATGAAAGAACCATCGGTTCGAAGCATAGTATCACGGAAATCTTGATTCTGCTCAAACTTGACGGAGAGGCAGAACTTCATCGCATCTACGATGATGCTGCCCCAGTCGCTGCGTCGCTGCGTCTTTTCCCAATGCTTGGCGGTATATTTGGGGTTGGCAGCCTTATACACGGCATTGATGGGTTCTGCATCCGTGAGCTTCATCATTTGAAACAACTGCTCAGCATTCTTGAACGAGATGCCGTTCACCGTAAAAGGGGTGCGGGCGAAGTTCCCAAGTACACCCCATTCGTCAGTTGTCTTACGAATACAAATACATTTATCCGCAGGGTATCGTTCGATGGAATAATACTCCGGGTAATATTGCTGTATGAATGGTGAGATGCTGTAGAAATTCATAATGCTGTCATTTGATCTCTGTTTGAGAACCCTCTATCAGTTGTTTTTTGCTATCCAACTGCACCTGGTCAACACGGACAATTTTCACCTGACGGTCATCCAAGACAGCCCTGTTGGTGCCTAATGAAGGATTCTTCCAGTTGTACGGCCAAGTGATGAACTCCACGCCTATACAATTAAGAAACTCTGACGCCAGCTTCTCTGACTTGACATCAGAGCCACCACCCAATATCTTTGCGAGATACTTGCGAAAATCCTTGCCATCGAGAGTGAATTTCTGGGGAATTGCATTACCAAGTTTCTGTTCGGCTCTCTTTACTATATCAAGATGAACAGGACGCTTGAAATCTATATGGTTGTCTTCTGTCAAATCAGGGATTTCAACAGTATATACAAAGTGAGTGGTGGCACTCTTGTTTGCACCACTGTAATGAGCAGCCGACTTGAAACTGCTGGTCAGATATACACCATATCCAAATTTGACTTTCCCATCTCCTTCAAGAACGTGGGAGAGGTCAAATCTGTGGAAAAGAACAGATGAACCGTGATAAAAGATTGCCATATTGATTGATATTAGAGTTTCGGGTAATGCAAAGATAGCCATTTTATCTGACATCACAGCGGCCTTGACCGGAGATATTGATAGGGGTTGCATACCATTCCGCTACCCCAAGATTGCATGGAGGTCTGTTTGTACTTGATTTTTAAGTAATATAACTGAAATACAGTACATTAACGCCTCGCTACCCCAAAACGTGTTTTGCAAGTGTTGAGGAATGTATAAATTGGCCATTTCCAAGGTATGAGAACTAAATCTAAATCTTTGTATAAGTGTTTTGTTCTCAATTAGTTATGCGAAAGAATTTCGCAAGTTTCAGAAACATTTACTATTCCTTTTTCAAGGAGGATTTTTTGATGTCTTGGGGTAGCGAATGGGTAGCGTGTATCACTTTATAAAAGGTTATTTTGATACATTTGGGGGTAAATAGACAAGAAAAAACCACCCCAAAATTGAGGTGGTCTCCACTGTAAGTTTCTTATTTTTAATTAGTTAACTAACTGATTCTCAGTTAGTACTCGTCCTCGTTGAAGAAGAAGTCTTCTTTGGTGGGGTAGTCTGACCAGATCTCTTCGATGCTTTCGTAGCTCTCGCCTTCGTCTTCAATCTCCTGCAGGTTCTCTATCACTTCCATGGGGGCGCCGGAGCGCATGGCGTAGTCTATGAGTTCGTCTTTGGTGGCAGGCCACGGCGCATCTTCAAGCTTGGACGCAAGTTCCAATGTCCAGTACATATTATTGTTCCTTTCTGTTTACGTGTTGGTTAAAAAACGGATTTCTGTGGTTGGATCGGCGTTTTTTGAAAAAACGCTGCAAAGGTAGATAATTTTTTCAGGCTTTCAAAATTTTTTCGGGTCTATGTTGCCGTATCAGGGATTCCAGACGAGTTCCTCGGTGCAGGCTTCGTGGTTGAGGTAGCGCGAGAGGATGAAGAAGTAGTCGCTGAGGCGGTTGAAGTATTGAAGCACCAGGGGGTCTACTTTCTGGAGTGCGTCAAGGCGGAGGATCATTCTTTCGGCGCGGCGGCAAACGGTGCGACTGAGGTGTGCAAAGGCGCTTATCTGGGTGCCTCCGGGCAGTATGAAGCAGTGAATTTCGGGTGTCTGAGAGTCGAGGGTGTCGATTTGCTGTTCGAGTTCGGAGATTTGCTCTTGGCTGAGACCGCGCAGCTGAGCAGGTTTCTCTTCGGGCGAATCGGTGGCAAGGTAAGCGCCGATGTTGAAGAGGGTGTTCTGCACTTTCTGAAGCTCTGTGCGTATCTGCGGCGGACAGTCGGAATGTGTGAGTATGAGAGCCAGGGTGGCCGAGAACTCGTCAACGGTGCCGTAAGCGTCGAGGCGAGGGGAGGCTTTGGCTACGCGCTGGCCTCCTACAAGGGATGTGGTGCCGGCATCGCCGGTGCGTGTATAGAGGTTGCTTTTTGTCATGGCGTGTGTATGGAAATTTTCATCTATAACGCTTCAGCCTCACAATTGTTGTATAAGGGCTGTTGGTTTGGGTTATTCGGGTATTGTCGGGGACAGTTTGGGGTTGCCGTAGTTTAGGCCGCTCACGGAGTTGAAATTGTCGTATATGGGAGGTAGAATCCACTCTCCGGCCACCGACAGGAGTCCGTATTTGCTGTTGAGACGCACTATGTAGTTGGGGCTCGAGAGTTTTATCTCGTCGTAGAAGCACTCAAGCACTTTGCCGCCCGAGAGGGTGAGTAAGCTCACCTTGTCGTTTTTCCATACAATGTATCGCGAGCCGAGTTTGTCGATGTTGGTGTATTCAAACGGAACAACGGGCAGTCCGAGGCGCGAGATGATGCCGTATTGGAAGTCCTTCTGAGCCTTCCAGTTGGAGCCGAGGCGTTCCAGCTTCTGATACATGCAGGGAATCACCTGTTGGCCTTTGTTGTTGAAAACGCCATAGAGGCCGCAGCTGTCCACCACTATGTTGTGGTCTACAACCTGCACATTGGTGAATATGCAGGGCACAATGGTCTTACCTTTTTTGTCGGTGGCTCCGTAGAGACCTGTTGACGGGTCCTGAATGGCTTTCTGTGCCGTGAGAGGCAGGGTGCAACAAAGGGCAAAGCATGTTGCAAGAAGCAGTTTAACGATTTTCATGGATGTTTGAATTTTTTAGGCGCCTGATGCAGAATCAGCTTACAATATACCGGTTGAGCGCCGGCGATACGTATCTGAATCTACATCAGCAAGGATTGTTACACTAAATTTTATAATCTCCATTTATTAACGGCTGTAAATATCGTCTTATTGCATACTTAGTTACTTTTTTCAATAAATTGAATCAATTAATTGATTTGCAGCCTGACACCTGCACGATTTTGGAAATTATCTTGTCAAGAGGCCGTTACTGGTGGGTATATCGGGAGTGCTTAGGTGCATATTGCTATAAATCTAAATTAAGACCCCATTCAACAAAAAATGTTTATGCCGGGACGGTTGAATTTCGAGCGATTTTAGCGAGTTGAAGCGAGAGTGATGCGGGCATCATGACCGATGAAACTTGGCTGAAAGCGCCGGAAGTCAACCGTAGAAATGAAAACTAATATGAGAAAGGCTCAGCAAAGAACAGAATTTTTAACAATGCATAAAATTAAAATTTAACCACCCAAAGAGGTTTTAATCAGGCCTCAAAATAAATTTTTATTTTGGCACTAAAACACAAGACTAAAGTTACTCAAGTCTCGCAGGGTTGGGCGCTTTTTGCCAAGTCTCGTCGGTTACATAGCTCGCTATGCGCCCTCCTCAACTTGCAAAAATCACCTCAGCCCTGCGATCCCGGCATTAACATTTTTTGTGGAATGGGGTCTTTATTTGCAGGGGTGGAAAAAAGTGTGTAACTTTGAGCATCACTAATGCCATAAACACACACTTGTCATGAAACACTTTCACATTCTTCTTCTTGTGGCCATAGCGGGGAGTTGTTTTGCAGCTCCGCTGACACCTGAGCAGGCTCTGGTGCGTATGCGCGGAGCTCAGGAGGGCGCACGCTATGCCGCCGCAGCAAAGCCGGTATATGTCGAGGCAAAGGCCGAGCAACCGGCATATTATGTCTTCGCCCGCGATAACGGCGGCTTCGTGATTGCCTCCGGCGACGATTTGGCAGCTCCCGTGCTGGGCTATTCCAACTCGGCTTGGCCGGGCTATGACGCGCTTCCCGTGCAGCTTAAGGAGTGGCTGAAGGGGTATGCCGACGAGATTCAGTGGGCACGCTGTCAGCCCCTTCCTGCCTCGGGGGAGCGTATGGCGGCACAGCGCCCTCAGCGTACGGCGATTCCCCTTATGGTGCATGCTCACTGGGATCAGGATGCTCCCTTCAACAATAAATGTCCGGTAAAGGATGGCACGCGCTGTCCCACCGGATGCGTGGCAACGGCAATTGCGCAGATTATGCGTTTCTGGCAATATCCGGCCAAGGGGCAGGGCACAAACTCGTATTCGTGGAACAATACCACGCTGTCGATGGACTTCAGCACCGTAAAGTTCGACTGGAAGAATATGCCTTATATCCTCACTGATTCGTGGACTGAGGACCAGAATAACGCGGTGGCTACGCTGATGCAAGCCTGCGGTTATGCCATGGATATGGACTATGACACCAGCGCCTCCGGGGCGGTTACGGCTTATGCTGCCGACAGGCTGGTGCGCTATTTCGATTACGCCCCCTCGTCAACACATTACGACCGCAGCGGCTACGGCCTCTTTGAATGGGAAGATATGGTGTATGGGTCATTGGCAGCCGGCTGTCCAGTGCTTTATCACGGTTCAGGCTCGAGCGGCGGTCATGCTTTTGTGGTCGACGGCTATGAGAGCGACGGTTATTTCCATCTCAACTGGGGTTGGGGCGGCGTCAGCAACGGCTATTTCCTGCTCACAGTCCTTGAGCCGGCCAACTTCGGAATCGGCGGCGGTGCCGGCGGCTTCAACACCGGTCAAGGTGCCGTGCTCAACCTGAGGCCGAACTTTGAAGGCTCAACTCCGGAGTATATCATTACAGCGCAGGAATATACAACGACCCTGTCGGTAGATGCCATATCCTTCAAAGGCGGATTCTGGAACTATGGGGGTGCCACTATTCCAAGGGCTGCTTTCGGTGCCATTTTGGAGGACGCCAACGGCAACACACGCTATTTGCATTATTATACCTTCAGCAATCTGATTCAGTATCGCGGACTACGTGAATACAGCGTTTTAGTACCGTCGAATCTTCCCGACGGTCAGTACACGGTGAATCCGGCATATGCATACTCAAGCACCGGTGAGGGCGCAGCGAAGATGCCCGCACCTTCCTCGTGCAAGGACCATTATGTGCTCACGGCCGACAACGGCTCTTACACGATCAATAAACTCAGCGACGCAGAAGTTACCGGCACAGCGCTGAAATTAGGTCCTAAGGTCTATCTCGGCGCCAAGAGCCGCCTTGAGGCAACCATCACCAACAGCAACCCAGTGGAGGTGTACAAAAACATTTATCTTGGCTGGTTTAACGCCTCATCCGACTCCTTCATGGGGGTTGGCGACGCCATGCTCACCGACATCCCGGCTGAAACAACCGTAACCTGGGACAAGAGCATCAAGATTCCCTCGCGCGTCTATTCCACGCCTTTCAGCTCTTACATCATCAACGCGCCGTTGACCTGCAAAGTGGCTCTCATGGTCAAAGACCCCGAGTCTACAAACAATGCTCCGGTTTACATCCCCATCACCGACAAGGTGGAGGTATCCATCCTTTCCGGCTCACCCACGGCAACGCTTACAAGCTCTAACCTCACAGTGGAGAATGCCTCGTCAGTCAACTCCATGGACGTGGCGCTCGACTTTGACCTGAAATGCACATCGGGCTATTTCGCCAACAACATTTCGGTGTTTGTGCTCGACGGCAACGGCAAATCGAAGATTAACTATAACACCCCCGACCATTACCTCAACGCAGGCGAGAGTAAACACGTGCGCTTCCGTTTCCCGTTCCCGGCCGGCGAGGCACAGCAGCGCTACCAGGTGCTCCTTAACTACAAACAGTCGCCTTCGTCGGGCAACAGTTACCTGGATAACGCCTACTTCACGGTTGGCACCACCGGCGTTGCCACCATTGAAGGGAGCACCAAGGCATGGATTGCCACATACGGCTCTACCGCCGTGGTTAGCACTCCGCAACCCATCGGCAGCGTCGAAGTATATGATATGCAGGGAATGCGCCGCAACGTGAGCGTGGAAGTCGACGGCACCCGAGCCACCTTGGAAGTGGCATCCCTGACCAAAGGCATCTACCTGGTGCGCGTAAACTGCCTCGGCGAGGCCTGTACCCTGCGCCTGGTAAAGCCGTAACTCCCTGCAGCACAACATATTAGAATACTGAGCCTAAGAACCCCGTTTTTACTGAAAAATCAGCGAGAGGGTGTATCGCGTGTTGATACACCCTCTCGATTGCAGTGTGAGATTTATCGTCGTTCTATTTTCTCCTTAAAAGTGTCAGCGGCTGAACACCTTGCGTGTCTTGCCGTTGCTGTAGCGGCAGATGTTGATGCCGGGCATGAGGCGGTCGCGGCGGTAACCTTCGATAGAGTAGATTTTCACTATTTCAGCGTTTTCGTCATCGATGTTGTTAACACCTGCAAAGCCGGTGATTTTCTTGAACTGTCGCCATACCGGGGCTGCTTTATAGGCTTCGAGAGCACTTTCAGGCACACAGAGTTCGCAGCTGTCGTAGAGCTCGTGGGGAGTCGGATTCCAGTCAAGCTTAACAGGCATGCCGATGATAGAGGTGGCGATGGCCTGAGGCACTGACGAGCGGTTGGTGAGCTTGCGCAGAGGAGTCATAATCAGCGCTGAGTCGCCAATAGTAGTTACCGATGCGGGTATTACGAAGTCAGAAATCAGCTGTTCGCTGTAGAGGGCTTTGAAACCTATTTCCTGCAGACCTTCATTGAGCTCTATAGTAGCGGCACGTTTGTTGCCCTGGAAAGCTAAATTGCCGAGACGTTTGAGGCCTTTGCCGCATTTGATGTAAGTGGCGTTGGTGAGCGAGAAGCCGAAGTCGTCAATTTCCACCACCGTGTTGGGCACGTTGATGTTTTTGAGCGGGCAGAGCTGCCGACCTTTTCCAGACCCTCCTACAGGTTTGCTTCCTGCAGCCATGAGAACGAGAAGGCGCCTTTGCCTATTCTCTTCAGCGATTTGGGGAAGGTGAAGAAATAGAGCTTGGTGCAGCCGTAGACCATGTTGTCGGGGATGTAAGTAACACCTTCGGCAACGTTGATTTCGCCCAGAACGGCGCACTCAAAGAACATTACATCGCCCATCTTGGTGGCTGTGGAGGGGGGGGAGCCTTCCAGCAGCGAGTCGCAGCGCTGGAAGGCGGCGCCGCCGATGGAGTCAACGCCTTCGGGAATGATGGCTTCTTTGAGGCCTGAGCCGCAGAAGGAGTATGGGCCGATGGTGCGCAGCGAGGAGGGGAAGTTTATTGACTGCAGTTTCACAGCGTGCCAGAACGAGGAGCTTTCAAGCGTTACGGCGCCGGGAATCTGCACCTGAGCCAGACTCGGGCAGTTGTAGAAGGCATACTCACCCACAGTCTTGGTGCTTTGCGGAGCGTCTAATTTGGTGATGTTTTTGTTTGCATAGAGCAGATAGGGAGCAATCGTCTCCACACCGGCCGGTACGCTGAGCTCTTTGGTGTTGGCCGTTACGGCAACGAGAGTCTTGGATGCCTTGTGCACCAACATGCCGTTGGAAACGGTGAAAGCCGTGTTGGCGGCATCGAGGTTGATAGCGTTGAAACTTGCATTGCCCTGGAATACGCCGTAGCCCAGATTGGTGAGGTTCTTGCCCAGAGTAATATCCTGCAGATTGCAGCTGCGGAAAGCGAAGTTGCCAATCTCCTTCAGCGATTCGGGGATGTTGATTTTCTTGACCTTGGTGCTGTTTGACAGAGCGTAGGGAGCAATCTTCACTGTTCCGTCGGGGATGGTAACCTCTTCAGCCGTTGAGAGGCATTTGAAGAGGATGGCATAGTTTGCGCCGGGCTGCAGAGCGAACTGGAATTCGGCACCGGTCTCGCGGGTAGACGTGCGTGCCATGCCGAAGGCGTCGGTGTTGACCAGATATTCGGTGTTGACGGGCACGAATTCTTCTGCCGTTTGTGGCGAGAAGTGACGGGTAACCACCATGTCGGGGGTAATTTGAGCGGGTGCCATGATTTGGGCGGCGGCTCCTGCCGTTGCACCCATACACAACAGCACAGCCGCTGTTTTAAGAGTAGAAATTCTCATGATGTATTTTGATTATTGGTGTAAGTTCAGGGAATGATGAGCTTCCTTACCTTCTTGCCACGCACCTCGATATAGATGCCCGGCGCTGAGGGCTGTGCCACTTTTATTCCTTGCAGAGTGAAATACAGAGGCTCAGTCTGAGCGTCATCTTCAATGGCGTCAACACCTATAGTGTTGTCGACCGTGAAGTCGCAGCTTCCGAACCAGGCCTGAGAGTTGCCTATCGGATAGTTCGACACCACGTTGTATTTCTTGCCCTTTTCGCCCTGCGGGTATTGGAAGGTGTATACGAGGTGCTGTTGCTCCCCTTCGTCGAGGAAAATGAACGGAGTGAGCATCATAGTGCCCCAAGAGCCGGAGCCTTCGGCTTCGCGCACCCATACACGCAGCGGATTGGCGTAATAGCCTTTGGTGTATTTTGCGGTGATGTGAAGCGCCACGGCGGCGGTGTTTACAGAATCGGCATTCTCCACATAGAACTCTGTGGCCTTCAGCTCAATGTCGGAAGTATAGGGCAGCACATTTACGGGCACGGTGGGAGAGATGCTGAGGTATTCACTTGAGTTGTATTCATTGAGCACCTCAAGATGCATATTTACCATGGCAGCCGGCAGACGGTCAGAGGGCGTTACGAGTGCTTCGAACGACACCGAGTCACCTTTCATAATGTCCACGGGATTAGCGTCGGAACGGAGCAGCAGTTTGCCGTTGTTGTCGGTGAAAGTAACATAAACGCCCGACATGAATTCCGTTTCACCACGGTTGGCAATGGTGGCACCCACTTTGAAATCGCAGTTGCGGTGAGGTGTGGTCAGCGTGCGCAGATTGGTTACCGTAACGTTGGTGTTTTGCTGTTGAGCCTCGAGCGTTCCCTTGCCGTTGGCCATAACTAACTGCCAGTAAGGCTTCATGGTGGCGGGCAGCAGCATAGGATACCATTTCTCCTCGCCGTTCACCTGCACTGCGAACGCCGGGCGCACGCGGTATGTGCCGTCGGGAAGCAACTCGGGCAGACGCCGGGCTATGGATGAGGTAGATGAGGCTATGGGGTAGTCCAGATAAGAGCCTGTGGCGCCGGCATATTGCACCGTACCGTCGGAGGCAGTAACCTCAAAGCCCACTTTCGCCTTAATGGCGTTGTTGCTCAGGTTCATGAAGCCGCCCACAAGCGAGAAGTTGCGACTTACGTTTGAGTAAGTCATCGTAGTACCTTCGAGCAGACCCATGGCGTATGTCATTGCAGCGCCAGAGTAAGAGGGCTTTATGTTCACCACCGCAATCTGACCCGAGTTGAATCCGCCCGAGCCGCCGCCTATGCCGAGGGCCGACGGATTGAGGGCCGACAGCAGGAAGTAACCGTTGCTGAGGCCTGACCAGCCCCAGTTGAAGTGGAAATAGCCGTCGGCACTGTAGCCGTCGCATACAAAAGCGTGTCCCACGGTGGCGCCTATGCCCGAATACAGCACCGGAGAGCCCGATTGCAGCGAGTTGTATATCAGGTTTTCCCAGTCGCTCAGAGTGTAGTAGATTCTGTTGACCGGCTGCAGCGACGGAGCATAGCCGAAGTAATTCACCAGTGCCGGCGCCCACAGATACACGGAAGCGCTGGTGGCTGCCGGGCCATATTCGCTGTTCACTGCATATCCGCAAGCCTTCATCAGCGTTGCCACAGCCGTCTTCTGGGCGGCGGTAGAGTTGGAGTTGTAAATGTCGGCCATGTTCTGCCAGTCGAACTGCAACGAGCTGAAATCAAGCGACATAGGCTGCCCGTTCCATAAATAAGAGACCTGCCCGGTGCCCTTCTGCGGATACTCGAAGTAGTTCATCACCTGAGCCAGCGCCGTAGCCACACAGCCCGTATAAGTTGGCTTGCCGTTCGGGGCACAGCTCATTGTAGGGGGCGCCCTGATCTCAGAGTGTCGTCTCCATGGGCGCGATAGCCTGGCGCGAGTCTGTGCGGCGAATCGCGGCGCCTTTAGCCTCATTACCCGCTGCTTCGGCAATTTCGTGCGAATAGCAGTTGAGCCACCACTGCATTGCCGTCGGCAACGCGTTGTAGCTGAATGAGCCCTGCGGCACATAGCCTAACAGAGGCTGCGCGCAGTCGTTGGCCGATACTATGGCAAAACCACCCTGAGGAGCATTGATAGCATACCATGTTGCATTGCCCTGCAGAGAGGCCGTATAGGCCGGAGAGGTGTTGCCCGCCAGAGCGATGCCTGCCTTTGCATGACTTTGTTCAAGCCTCTGCAACGCCTCCTCCGGACTGAGGGGTTTCGCCTGCATAGTCGCGGTGAACGTGCAGGCGGCGAAGATTGTGGTAAGGAGTAAACGTATTTTCATAATCCGGTTAGCTTGTGGAAAAATTATTGCTTTGTCAGAATAATCCGCAGGGCAGATTAATGTAATTTCCGGTTCTTCCGGTGATTATTGGATTAAGCCACCTGACGGCTGTGGACGTAGTCCGACCTTATTCTGAATTATTACTGTCCGCTAAAAATTTTTTGAGCAGTTGAAA
>ULRB01008599.1_pt1 | contig 13115 bp, 10 predicted proteins | sample 1955051 | NCBI WGS metagenome assembly ULRB01 (sample SAMEA4835671, study PRJEB28245) | human gut metagenome | biome: gut microbiome; material: fecal sample | place: Denmark | collected 2008 | reverse complement strand
TTATGCCCTTTACTCCCGCCGCCGTTCTGCCTTGAAGAGGAATTTCGGTGGCTTTGTAGGCAAGCACCTGTCCTTCCTTTGTCACTTCCATGACATTTTTTTCGTCATCAACGATGTCTGCGCCCACAACCTCGTCTTTTTCGGCAAGATTGATTGCTTTCAGATACGACTTCGACACGGTTGAGAACTCGCTCAAATCCACTCTCTTCGCTCCCCCTTGCTTTGTGAACAGCACAAGTTCTCCAACAGGTACGCCCTCGAAGAAGAAGAGTTTGACTATGCTCTCGCCCGTTTGTGCGTCTTGATTTATCGCGCCGAGTTTGAACGGCTTTTCTTTAAACTTCTTTTCGGGGAGCGTCGTCACGTCTATTTTGACAATGTTGCCGAGGTTTGTCACCGCATAAAGAGTGCCCTTGTTGTTGACGGACAGACTGCACGTCGGCAAAGCGTCCTCACCGAAAGATGCAAAATCTTTCTTTGCGGTGGTAAATGCCTTTTGCGACATAAATCTCATTTGACCGTCCTTGTTTGTCACAATCACGCCGTCGCGATACGCAACCGCTTCCGCCTCGCTGGGTGCGGAATAATTTTCTTCGCTCTCTTCACCGCTCATGATGACCGTCATACGCTCGGAATTGAGTGCTTTCTTTATTGCCAAAAGTTCCTCTTTGACGATTGTGAGCTGTCTGCGCTTGGATGCCAGAATCGCTTCGAACAGCGCAATCTGTTTTTCGAGATATGCAAGTTCCTCTTCGAGCTTGCCCACTTCGAGTTTGGCAAGGCTCTTCAAGCGCATATCCAAAATCGCTTGCGCCTGAGCGTCGCTCAAATCGAATCTTTGACGCAAAGTTTCTTTTGCCTTTGCCGTGGATTCCGACTCTTTGATTATCTTGATAACTTCGTCGATATTGCGGATTGCCACAAGCAAACCTCTCACGATTTCCGCTCTTGCTTTTGCGGCTTTCAAATCGTAGGTGGTGCGATTGACGATTATAGTGCGTTGATATTCGATGTAGTAGTCGAGATACGCCGTAAGCGACAATTGTTCGGGCTTACCGTTTGCGATTGCAACCATATTGATGGAATAGCCCATTTCGAGATTGCTCTTCTTAAAGAGGAAGGAAACGATTTTGTTGACGTCCGCGTCTTTTTTGCACTTGACGACCGCGCGCGTACCCGACTTGTCGCTCTCGTCAACGATTTCGGCAATGCCTTGCAAAGCGTCTTTGTTGGCTTCTTTGAGGTCGGCAATGCGCGAAAGCAATTCCGCCTTGGAAACCTGATAAGGAATTTCGGTTATGACGATATTCTTTTTGCCGTTGTCGTCGTTTTCGATATGCAAGCGCGAGCGAATCTTGATTCTGCCCTTGCCCGTCGAATAAATATCTTCGAGGCTGTCCACGGGGATTATAAATCCGCCCGTCGGGAAGTCGGGGCCGTGGAACACCTTGAACAAATCCTTTATCGTCGCACTCGGATTTTCGATCTTCATGACGGTTGCGTCGATACACTCGCCCATATTGTGCGTGGGGATGTTTGTCGCAAGTCCGACCGCGATGCCGTTTGCACCGTTGACAAGCAAGTTGGGAAAACGTCCCGGAAGGGTGTTCGGCTCTTCCAAGCTGTCGTCGAAGTTCGGCGACCACGAAACCGTTTCTTTGTCCAAATCTCTCAACAATTCGAGCGCAAGCGGACTCATTCTCGCCTCGGTGTAACGCATAGCCGCCGCCGAGTCGCCGTCCACCGAACCGAAGTTGCCGTGACCGTCTACGAGTTTCATACGCATGACGAAAGGTTGCGCCATACGCACCATTGCGCCGTAAACGGAACTGTCGCCGTGGGGGTGATACTTGCCAAGGCAATCGCCCACGATTCTTGCGCACTTCTTGTGCGGCTTGTCGGGTGTGAGTCCCATCTCGTGCATGGAGTAAAGCACTCTGCGCTGAACGGGTTTCAATCCGTCCTCGACTCTTGGCAAAGCGCGGTCGAGAATGACGTTTTCCGAATACGGAATCATCGAGTTGTGCATGACGTCCTCAAAGACTGTGTCGAGCACCACGGAGTTGTATTCAATTTCTTTGTGTTGTTTTTTTGACATGATCGTATATCGTTGTTTGTTTTTCGAGCGATTTCAAACGCTTGAAAGTTTTATGCGTTAATTATTCTCTTCTTCTTTTGTGATTTTGAAGTTGTCCACTTTGTTGAAGTCGGCGTATTGATAAATATAGTCCTTGCGGATGTTGCTGTCATCGCCCATAAGAATGGTGATGCGCTTGTCCGCCATTGCCGCGTCGTCAATCGTAACTCTCGTCAAAGTGCGCTTTGCAGGGTCCATAGTGGTGTCCCAAAGTTGTTCGGGATTCATCTCGCCAAGACCTTTGAAGCGTTGGAGAAGCGCGTTTTTGCCCATTTTCTTTTGCCCCTCGACAAGCGCGTTGTCGTCGTAGCAATAAAGGATTTCGTCTTTCTTTTGCAAACGATAAAGCGGAGGCATACCGATGTAAACGTGCCCCTCGGTGATGAGTCTGCGCATATAGCGGAAGAAGAATGTCAAAAGCAACGCTCTTATGTGTGCGCCGTCCTGGTCGGCGTCCGCCAGAATGATAACTTTGTCGTATTTGAGGCTATCAAGGTCAAATTCGGGATCGATACCCGTGCCGAGTGCAGAAATAAGCGTTGCAAACTCCTCGTTTGCCAAAATCTTTTCAAGGCTTGCCTTTTCCACGTTTAGCGGTTTGCCTCTCAAAGGGAGTATTGCTTGGAAAAATCTGTCGCGCGCTTGTTTCGCACTGCCGCCTGCCGAGTCGCCCTCAACTATAAACAACTCGTTGATAGCGGCGTTTTTGCCCGAGCAACTTGCAAGTTTGCCCACGAGATTGAGCCCGTTAAGCTTGTTTTGCTGACGGCTCAGATCTTTTGCTCTCTTTGCCGCTTCTCTCGTCTTTGCCGCGCCCATAGCCTTTGCGATAATCTTTTCAGCAATGACCTTGTTGCCTCTTTGCAAAAGCAATTCCGCAAGTTTTTCACCGACGAGATTTTCAACTTTGGTACGCACTTCAGGGTTGCCGAGTTTGCCCTTGGTTTGTCCCTCGAACTGCACGTTTTGCATTTTTACGGTGATGACCGCAACCATACCCTCTCTGAAATCCTCACCCAAAAGGTTGGCTTGTTTTTCTTTGAGGATATTGTTTTTCCTTGCATAGTCGTTGAAAACTTTGGTGACCGCACTCTTGAATCCGACTTCGTGCGTGCCGCCTTCCGCCGTCGGAATGTTGTTGACGTAGGAATAAATGTTTTCGGAATATCCTTCGGTGTGCTGAATGGCAACCGCAACTTCAAAGTGCGCTTCTTTCGCCTCGACGTAAAGGGGCTTGTCGTAAAGCACCACTCTGCCTTCGTTGAGATATTGCACGTAGTCCGCAATACCGCCCTTGAAACAGAACACGTCGTGCTTGCCCGTGCCGCCGGCAAGAGGCATACGCAAATCGTCGATGATGATGGTTACGCCTTTGTTGAGATACGCAACGTCACGCATACGCTCCGCAATTACGGAATAATCGAATTTTTCTTTGCCGAAAACTCTCTCGTCGGGCTTAAACTTGACGGACGTACCCGAGCCCTTCACCTTTCCTATAACCGTAAGCGGAGTCTTGACAACGCCGCTTTTTATCTTCGTGCCGACTTGCGGCGACCAAAATTCCGCCCTATACAAGTTGCCGTCACGTTTGACGTCAACCGTGAGCCACTCCGAAAGAGCGTTCGTGACGGATGCGCCGACGCCGTGCAAACCGCCCGAGTAGTTGTATTGTCCGTTGTCGAACTTTGCGCCTGCGTGAAGTTGTGTGAAAACAACTTCTACACCGCTGATTTTGAGCTTGGGATGCTTGTCAACGGGGACGCCGCGACCGTTGTCGCTCACTCTTGCGACATTGTCGTCCAAAAGCTCTATGCGAACGGTGTCGCCGTAGCCGTTTGCCGCTTCGTCGATACTGTTGTCGATGATTTCCCAAAGGATGTGATGCATGCCCTTGCTGCCCGTCGTGCCGATGTACATACCCGGGCGTTTTCTTACGGCGTCCAGACCTTCCAGAATCCGAATATCGCCGGCTTTGTAATCTTGATTTGCCATACAGTAAACCTTTATAAATATAATAATATCGTTATCTTACCACAATATCTTGTTTTTTTCAAGGTATTTGGACAACTAAAATTAAAAGATTTTAAAAGAGTTTTTCGGGCATACAAAATTGCTAGTTGCCGAGAATCCTAATAACCGCATATATCTCAAAATAATAAAAAAATCCGCTCAAACCGCTTTTTCAAACGGTTTGAACGGACAAAGAATATCGATATTCGATTTTATGCCATTTCGTTCAAACGAGCGAGGACATCCGCATAAACTTCCGCTCTGTTGATTTCGTTCAGGATTTCGTGACGAGCGTCGGGATAAAGTTTTATAGTCAAATTCTTTACGCCGAGATTTTTGTATTGATCGTAAAGTTTTTGAACGAGTTTACCGTTGCCGCCCACGGGATCTTTGTCACCCGAGAAAATCGCAATCGGTTTGTTGACGTCGATTTTGGAAAGGTTTTCTTTTTTGTAGCTTTCTTTGAGTCCGTTGAGGAAATATTTGAAGAACGCCACGGACATAACGTAGCCGCATTGCTCGTCGAAAATATACTTCTTGACGTTTTCTTTATCTCTTGAAAGCCATGCAAACTCGGATTCCTTTTTGAACGGCTTGTTGTATGCGCCAAAGGTGAGTTTGTCGAGGAAATCCGCCGTCTTTTCGCCGCCCGCGCACTTAAAATTGAGGTTTGCAATGGTTGCGCCAGTGTTCAAAAGCGCACCTTTCATCATTGCCGAACCGCTGAGAATAACGCCGGAATAGTCCTTACATTCCTCGATATAGCGTTGCCCCACCATGCTGCCGTAGCTGTGTCCGAGATAGAACACGGGGAGATTGTATCTGTCTTTGAGCATTTTTGTGATTGCGCACTCGTCTTTGACGGTGTCGAAATAAATGTTGCCCTTGTGGTAGCCCTTGACGCCTTTTGAAGATTGCTTCGTGCTCGTCATACCGTGAGCGCGATGGTCGTCGGCAAAAACGATATAGCCGTTTTGATTGAGATAGTTTGCAAAATCGTCGTATCTGCGCGCGTGTTCCGCCATGCCGTGCGAAATCTGAACCACGCCCTTGGGATTGCGCACGTTGTCCCAAAGATAGCATTGCAATACGGTGCCGTCAAAACTTTGAAATTTCTCTGTCTTCATAAAAATCTCCTCTTATCGCATGTGCGAAAGTCATTTTCGATATGGATATATTGTAACACAGCGTTTTTACGTTTTCAAGACGCAAAAATACGCAACTTTACCCGTTTTTGTTACATAATATGGTTATATGACTTCAAAAATCACAAAAAATACGTCCTTCTCGACGGCAAACGACCTTGAAACGAAAACAAAAAACACCCGCAAAGCGGCATCGGCAAGCACCGCAACACCGCAATCAGATACTGCGACTTGTCTAGAAAACTCTCAAAACCGCCCGATTATCGTTTTCACGGGCGGCGGCACCGGCGGACACGTCTACCCGAATCTTGCGCTCGTTCCCGAATTTGAAAAAAGAGGATTTTGCGCCGTGTACGTCGGCGGCGAGGGCAACACTATCGAAAGAAAACTTGCGCGCGACGCAGGCATAAAATATTATGCCGTACCCACGATAAAGCTCGTGCGGTCAATGACGATCGACGGCATAAAAAACAATTTGGAAATCCCGTCTACCCTTAAAAAATCCGTCGAAAAAGCAAACGAAATTCTTGCAAAAATCAAGCCGTGTTGCGTGTTTTCAAAAGGCGGATTCGTATCTTTGCCCGTGGTTTTGGCGGCAAGCAAAACACATATTCCCGTCTTTGCACACGAGAGCGACTTGACAATGGGACTTGCAAACAAAATCGCACAACTTAAAGGCGCAACGATTTTGAAAGCCAATCCGAAATCTAAATTCGGCGGAGAACTCGTGGGAATGCCCCTTCGCGACAATCTTGTCTACAAAGACAAAACTTCCGCTCGAAAAACGCTCGGCATAAACAATCCGTTCAAAAAGCCCGTGTTGCTTGTTTTGGGCGGCTCGTCGGGTGCAAGCGCGATAAACGACGCGATAGTCAAAAACCTAAAAACGCTCACTACAAAATATTTCGTTTTGCACGTAAGCGGAAAAAACAAAGGCTCAAACGTAAAATCCGCCGACTATCTTCGATTCGAGTATGCCGACGACGTCGCGCTGTTTTACACCGCTTGCGATATAGTGCTGTCCAGAGCGGGCGCGACGAGCGTGTTTGAGATTTCGTCCATAGGCAAGCGCGCCGTTTTCGTGCCTCTGCCAAAAGGCGCGTCGAGGGGCGACCAGATATACAACGCCGAGCTTGCAAAAGAATTCGGCGCAACGGTGTTAAAACAAGATTCGCATTTTTGCGACAATTTGCCGCGCGCAATAGAAACCGCAATGCAAAATCCGAGCATGAAACCCATAAATTCCTACGCAAACGGAAAAATTGCAGACCTTGTTTGTGCTAAATTGAGGCGAGGTGAAAAATGCACAAACAAAAAACCATCGCCAAATGGCTTGCAGTAATCTTGCTAATGACCGTTGCCGTTGCGTGCTATATAGCATTGTCAGCGGTTGCAAACGCAAACTCAAAAACGAACGTTGCCGGCGCAAACGACAATCCCGAGACCGACTTACCCGACAGTCCGCAAAAGCAGGTTTATTCCACTCTGCCCAGAGCGTGCGAGAAAGTGGACGGAAAAAGCGTTGCGCACTTCGGCGGCGAGGGAGAAGAAAAACTGCTCGACGCATTTAGTTTCGCAGGCAAAACCGTACTTATCGTTTCTTGCGATTCATCGCAATACGACGTGAAAGAAACAGGAATTTACGCTGCGATTTTCAGCGGAACCACGCTTGAAAAATCAATCAAAATCGCAAGTGCGAAAGGGCGCTATTTTTGCGCTTGTCAAACGCGCTACGGCATAGCGATTTTCTGCGCCGAAAACAACGAAACGAACGTCAAAATTTACGATGAAAATTTTTCCGTTTCCTGCGAAAACTCAATTGAAAAATTCGACGACATAGACGCCGCATACATCCAAAACGAAATTAGGGCTTTTTGCACGATAGACGGCAAAATAAAGAGCTGTGTTTTGGACGATTCTCTCAACGTTTCAAGGAATAATTACGTGTTGCAAACACAAAACTCGAAGATAGTTTCTCGCATAAATTTCGGTGAAAACGAACTGCTGTTTTTGCAAGACGACGAAACAGCAATCGGTGTAACATACAATCGAAACAACGGCTTTACAAAGCGTTTTTCTTACGATAAACACCGTATTTTGCAAGTTATGCCTATTTTGCAATCGTCGTCGCAAGCCTTTTTGACTCTATGCAAAACACAAAACGGACTTACTCTTTACTCGCACTCCGCAAGTCTTGAAACAACTGCGGAATACACTCTTGAAAATCAAAGTTTCGGCGCGCTTTTAAGATGCGACAACGGCGTCAATATCATATGCAAAGACAAGTGCGTTCGTCTTTGCTCGCACCTCGATTTTATCTCGGAAACGTCTCTCGATTACCTATACGAAAACAAGAAAATTTCAAGCGCAAACGATGAGAAATCATACCTAAAATCCGTCGATACGAAACCTCTGTTGCAAACCGAATTCAATGTGGCTTCCGCCCTCGATTTTACTTGCGTGGCGCAAGAAGAAAATATATTCGTCGCACGATTCGACGGCTTTGATTTGCTTGTCGGATTTGAGGACGGAAAACTTGTAAATTTGTGCAAATTCAACTATAAAATCAATGCGATAATCACAAAAGAAAAACGTAACGATCAAGCTCGGATTTCCTTGTTTTTCGACAGCGATTTATCGTCGGATCTGACATATATGCGCTTTGGCAAATCGGATGTGTTTTTCATATCCGTATTGACAAATACGGTTTGAAGTTATATACTTTTGTTATGGCAAAACAATCCGTGCAAACTCAATCTCAACCATATTCGAATATGGCAGCGCGCAAAACCGTGCTGATTTTGGGGTTCGTCATGACTTGTGCAGGTTTTGCCGCCACGGCGTACGCAACGCTCGTGTTTTTCTTCCCCGCACTCAATTTCCTCAACGGCGTGCTTGCTGTTGACTTGATGAAATGGCTGTATATCGCAAGTTTGTCTTTGTCGTTTGTCGGCATAGTGTTTTCAGTGTCGGGCGCAAATACTATGAAAGGGCTTGCAAGGCTGTCTTTCTTCTTCGGCACTTTGAGCTTTATTATATCGGCGGCGTTGCTTGTGGTGATATTGTTGTTCACGACATTTATCCCTATGTAAACAATAAACGTCCAAAATACTCAAAAATCCATCGAAAGCTCGATGGATTTTTCATATATAAAAGCATAATCTCTTGAATATTTAAACTGGAATCATATGCGGTTCCACTTTTAAATTCGATGATGTATTTTCATAATCCGCTATGTTTTTCAATCATCTTCGTCGTTTGCGTCGTCGATTTGTCTATGATACTCGCAATCTTTGAAATCGATATTCAATCTCCCCTTCAACGCACCCACGATAAAGTGGCACAAAATCCCGGTGACAAGCCCGGCAAGCGCGCCCGCAAGCATCATATATGGCAAGTAAACGAAAACTCCGCTCGACACGACGACGGACGCAACGCATATTTGCATCAGATTGTGCGTCATTCCGCCTGCAATAGACAGTCCGCAAGTGCTGAACAATCGCGTTTTTGAAAGCAAAACCATAAGCGTGTACGCAACGAGCGCGGACGGAAGCGACCATATAAGGCTTGCCGTATTTGCGGCAAAAACCGCACTTAACACGCATCTCAAAACAAGCACGATATACCCTTCCCAAACGCCCAGCAGCAAGAAGCACGCCAAAAGAACGACGTTGCCCAGCCCGATTTTTGCATACGGAAGCGCGGGGATTATAGGCGGAATATAACTCTCGATAAGCGAAACTATGAGGGCAAGAGCAAGGAACAATCCGCAAAGCGCAACTCGCCTTGTCGTAAACTTAGACGGTTTTTTCACGTTATTGCGTCAACCTCCTTTGCCACCACTTTTACAACGACTTTGTTTGGCAGACACACAATCACTCCGCCCTCTTTGCCTATTGCTTGCGCATGCACGCAAAGTTGATTGCGGCAATCGCTTTTTGCGATATACGCCTTTCCGTTTTCAATCTTGATTTGCACCCTGCCGTCCAAAACTTCGACGGTTGCGTTTTTGTTTAAGTCAAGTTTGTACACGAGATTTCCGTCGACGTAAACGTCCGCTTCGCTTGCGTCCGACTGCAGAGCAAAATAGATTGTGAGCGCGACAAGCACCAAAACGACGACAAGCAAAATTATGTCGCCTTTTTTGAAAAGCTGCTTAAAAGCCTCTTTCGTCACGTTCGTTTTGTTTTTGCTCATAATCACCGATAAAGCACTTAATCTATATCTTCCGACACTATAAACGCCGCAGTTTTCAATTCAACGTCGAAATCTCCGACCGTTTGCACGTTCATATCACCGTCGATGATAAAGCCTTTCAGCCCCAACTTTTTCAAAAGTTGTACGCCTTTTTCTTTGCCCAAAACGACGACTGCGGTTGCAACCGCATCACCGATTGCGCCGTCTTTCGTCACGACGGAACAAGACACAACGCCGTCGCTTCCCGACGTATCGGCAGGCTTGCCCGTGATGGGATTTATTATATGGTGATAGACGTTTTTACGTTCTCCGTCGTCTACGACGTAATACCTTTCGTAATCTCCGCTTGTCGACACGCACTCGCCCGAGAGTAGTTTGAATTTCGCAAAGTAGGAATTTATAAACTCTCTGCCTTCTCTTTGCGGATTTGCGATGCCGACGTTGAAATCGTCTTTTACCGCACCTATATTGCCGCCGAGGTTGACGAGGGTTTTGTCGGAGGCAAGCGTCAATGACTGCTGAACCGCATAGCCTTTTGCAACGCCGCCGAAATCCAACATCGCACCGTCGATAAGTTTGGTTATCGTACTATTTTCATAGTCGACGACAAACGCTTTGTCAAGCCCGACAAGTCGTTTTGCGTTTTCTATTTCCTCATCGCTAGGAGGGGTAAAGTCCGACGCTTTCGAGAACAAATCGCCCGAAAACTTCCAAAGTCTTACGAGCGGATATATCGACGGGTCGTACGCGCCGTCGGAGGCTTCGAACACCTCGCTTGCGACGCGCATGATTTGCATCGTTACGTCTTGGCATAGGATTGCCTCACCGACTTTTGCGGCGTTGATTTTGTTGACGTCGCTTCCCTCTACGGTCGGTGAAAGAACGCTCTCCAACGAGGAAATATAATCGTAAATTTCGGTGACGGTATGCTGCGATTTTATGCCGTAAGATTGAATTTCAAGCGTTGTGCCATATACGAAATATTGCTCCGCCCTGCTGCAAGCCGTAAGCGAAGCAATACACAAAATCAAAACTATGAGAACCAAAAATACTCTTGATTTTTTCAAGTCTTTGTCCTCTGTTTGCGCTTTGCGCAATTATTTTCTCGTAAAAATCAAGCCGAGAGTACCGGGGCCCGCATGCGCGCCGATAACGGGACCGACGGGCTGTTGCCAAACGGTGACATCGGGATTGATTTCAAGGATTTTTTCCTTCAAAGCATCCGAAACGTCTTTGCAATCGGCATCTACGATAACAACGGGTGCGTCGTCAAGATTTCCGTATGTTTGTTCAAACTCGTCAAGCATAAACTTGTATGCTTTTTTAACGCCGTTTTGCTTGGAGCATACGTCGAGCTTGCCGTCTGCGACGGTCAAAACGGGTTTGATGTTCATAAGATTGCCGATTTTTGCTTTTGCGGGCGAAATTCTGCCGCCGCGCGCAAGATATTTCATATCGTCAACGACAAAATAAATGCCGACTTTGTTTACGTTTCTTTCAAGATAATCGTAAGTTGCGTCAATGTCGTCGCCGTGCTCTCTGCAATACTTTGCCCCCAAATACACCAAAAGACCTGCGCCCATACAGATGTTGAGCGTGTCGAATCTTCTGAATTTCACGCCGGGATATTTCTTGCGAAGCTCCTCGATCGCAGGTTCGAGATACTCGAACGTGCCCGAAAGTTTGGAAGAAAAAGCAATGTACAATATATCCTCGCCCTTTTTGAAAAACGGCTCGAAAGTGTCGTAATATATTTGTTGATTTAGTCCCGCGGTAGACGCGCTTGCGCCGTTGCGCATTTTTTGGTAGAAATCGTGAGTGTCGGTTTCCTCTCCCAAATCGCACAATTTCTCTTCACCGTCGATGACGTAAGGCATGCGGATAACTTCGAGATTTAACTCACGCGCATGAGTGTACCAAAGTTCGCAATCGGTATCGCAAAAAAGCACAGACATAAATTTCTCCTTGCATTTTGCACCTCACGAGTGCAAAACACTACACGTTGTTCGTTTTCTTTTATATTTATTTTATTATATATCCTTAAATTTGTCAACTTTTGCCGACTTTTTGAATATTTTGAAGGATTGGTAAAATTTTTCAAAAAAAATTTACAAATTTAATGAAAATTTAATTGTCAGAACATACTATTTTGGTATAAGATATAAAAGGAGCAAGGGTATGGACGATTTTAACAATTTCTTTGACGATCAAAGAAATCCACAACCCGAGCATACACCGGTATATCATACGCCGTCACCGAAGAACAATAACAAGCTCGGTCCGGTCGGTATCTTGTGCGTAGTGCTTGCAGTTGTGATGTGCGTCGTCGTTCTTGTCAACGTAATCGTGTTGGCAAGCCTGAAACAAACTATAGCCGAAGAATACGCAGCGTCAATCTCCGCCGATATGAGAGAACAATATCGCGAGGCAATCGACGAAGCTTTGAGCGGAACAAACGTCGTTGACGACGTGACCGAAGCGGCAACCGAAAAGGCCCTTGAAGCACTCAAAACCAATATCGGTTTGGTTGCAAACGAAAAGTCTGCGTCGGTCGCAAGGCTATATATGTACAAGGACGCAAACGTCAATCCCTCCACAACGTCGTACAACGGCATAGCAAGCGGATTTTTGATTTCGGACTCCACTTCCGACTCAAAGTATCGCTACTTGCTCACAAACGCGCACTGCGTCAGATATGAAGCGACAAAAACTTCTTCGTCCGGTTATCCTTTCGGAATGGGAAGAGTGACTTACGAATGGGCTTCATACGGCACGATTATTTGTATGTTTGACGGTGACACTTCAAACTACTACAAGCTCGAAATCGTAGCATACGGCGCATACCAAGGCGATCATCTCGATGCCGAAACAAACGATCCCGACATTGCACTGCTCAGAGTGGTCGGAAAAGTCAGCGGATCGAGTGTTGTAGACGCTCAACCGTCAAACGCGGATCACCCTTCCCTCACAATCGCAACAAACGATTCGCTAAGAGGAACGATGGTGGCGTTGATCGGAAACCCCGAAGGCGTCGGATCGACAAACAGCATCTCAACGGGTATCATATCTCAAACGGGAATCACGATTTCCAGCTGGGGCTCCGGCAAATTCGTTATGACGGATGCGGCGGTCAACGGCGGAAACAGCGGCGGACCGATGATTGACATCCTCGGAAACGTCGTCGGAATCGTGGAATCCAAACTCGTCGACGAAAGCATAGACAACATGGGCTTTGCGCTTTCAGTATCGACGATTAGGGATTTTGTGGACAACGTTTCACAATCCCATAATTTGAATCTCACCGTGTGAGATCACAACTTAGTCTCCCCAATTATTGCCGGCACTTTTTTTATCCTCCCTATGCCGGCAAGGAAAAACCCCACGTTTTGTGGGGTTTTCCTTTTGCTCAAACGGCATTGCGGTGGAATCAATCGCCTTATGTCATTCCGAGAAGTGAAACGACGTGGGAATCCCCTAAATAGAAACAAGAACACTTTCGGCGATTGACAAACACCGCATTTGTTTTCACAATCTCTACCGCGCAGAGAATTTGCGCTATCAGTTCAAACAAGGGCAAAAACTCCTGCCACAATTTCGCCAAATTATCTGCTTGGTGAAAGTCGGGC
>ULRB01008932.1_pt1 | contig 13208 bp, 6 predicted proteins | sample 1955051 | NCBI WGS metagenome assembly ULRB01 (sample SAMEA4835671, study PRJEB28245) | human gut metagenome | biome: gut microbiome; material: fecal sample | place: Denmark | collected 2008 | reverse complement strand
CCCGCGATGCCCTTCCCTGTCCGGGAGTCCTTGACCAAACCGACAAGATTATTGGAGATCAAGGTCTTCGTGCCGTTGATGACCAACCCTTTCTTGTTTTTATGAAAGCATGGGGCATCGCTTGCAGGCTCCGCATAAGCGACCGCCCCCGAAATGAGGGCAGTCACGAACAACAGGCTGAAAACAAAATTTCTGACCATTTCAGACGACTATTTATACTTTACCCAAGTGGCTTTCTCATCGAGGAACTTCTTGACCTCGATGGCTCTGTCGCAGCAAAGGAACTCGGCACCGAGATACACGCCCAACATGATGTCCTCCGGGGTTCTCGAAGGCCAAAGGGAGACTGAAAGTCCGGCCTCCTTGGCTTTCTTCACGGCCGAACGGGTCGTTCCGTTCATGTTGCAGCCGATTCGTTTGATGCCCATGGCCTCCGCCTCGGCGATGGTCTCGTCACACACAGGCTTGCTGAATATCATGAGCATGTCCACGTCCGGATGCAAAGAGCGCATCATGTTCAAGGCTGTCTTGCTGCTGGACGTGAAGAGGTAAGTGGAGTTGGCCGGCTTGTTCGCCATCACCATCTTGTACAGCTTGTCGCAATATTCACGCAACCTTTCGGTCGGATAACTTGAAGCGGGAGATGTCTTCATCTCGAACTCCACATAAAGTCCGTCCTTGGTGTCGAGGAACTTCATGAGCTCGTCGAGGAAGAGGATCTTGTTGCCCTGCAAAGTCTTGAGCTCACGGATTTCAGCCGCTGTCATCGACTCGACCTTGCCTTCGCATCCGGTAAGCCTTGTGAATGTCTCGTCGTGATTGACAACGAGCTGGCCGTCCTTGGTCATTCTGATGTCGGTCTCGTAGCCACGCATTCCCTTCTCATAGCAGGCCTTGAAGGCTGGGAGGGTGTTCTCATCGAACTCGAAACGGCTCGCGCGGTGAGCGAAGAATGTGACTGTCTGGCTCTGTGCGAACATCGGGACAGACGCCGCTGAAAGGAAGAGAGCCAGCACTAATTTTGAGATTCTCATATTCAATTTTATTTTTTCAAATCGGCAAGCCTCCCATCGGAAAGCTTGCCGAAAACAATTCGATTATTATACCGTCAAGGCTTATACATCCTTGACAATCACACTAAAACTCGGAATAATCCGTGGTGAGCCTGTTGGTCTTGAACTCCATTGAGCCACCGTTCGGGAAGTTGTGCACAGCGCGGACCTCCCAGTTCTGCTCCTCGGAAGGATTGCCGGACTCAGGGGTGTAGTACCAGTAGTGGCTGGCGGTCGAGTTGCACCATGTGTCGGTGTTCTTTCCCTTGTCGTTATACCAGAACGCACAGATAGCCATGTTGGACATTCCAGCATTAGCTCTGGTAAAGTCCCCGACCTTCTGGCCGTTCTGCCAGAATTCAAGAGTCCAGTACGTGTCGTCATCATCGAACACCTCAGCCACGAAGCTGTTCTTGAACGCGGCGTTGGCCTTCAGTTTGATTGAGGAACTGATATTAAGGTTGGTGTACCAGTTGATCCAGTTCTTGGTCGTCTCAGGATTGTTCTCCGAACCGAATTCCTGGTTACCGTCATAGATTCTCATCTGATAACCGGCGTCACGGTTGGTCGGCTTGAGGATCCAGTCTGAGATCTTGTTGCCGTTGACCCTATAGATGTTGTATCCGTTAGGAGCGCCGGTCACATTGGAGTTGGAACTCCACCACGCGCCGCACGCGGCACCATGAATATGTTCGTAGATATCCTTGCCATTCACATCCTTATGGATATAGTTCTGCGTGTAATGTGTATGGCCGGCCATGATGTGTGCCTCGGCGAAGGTGCTCAGCATTTTCATGACCTCGGCATAGTGTCCCTTGGAGTCATTGCTTCTGAGCGGCTGGTGAGCGCAGAAAAGGATGAGCTTAGACTCAGGGTTCTCGACATTGGCGATGTCCTGCCTGAGCCAATCCATCTGGGTGTCAGTCAGCTCATTGGTGTAGTTCCAAGTCTTGCTGTTAGGAGAGGAGTTTGACGAGAGTGTGCTGACAAACACATTATCAATCACCACGATGTGTGTGTTGCCACGGTCAAACGAGTAGTCGGTCGGACCGAAATGCTTGACATATTCCTCCATCGAGTTGTAGTCGTCCAATTCTCTGTTTCCTGAAGCCTTGACACGAGAGTTATGGTCATGGTTTCCGGCGCAGTTGAAGATAGGAAGATACCTGCCACCAATGACAATGTTCTTCATGGTTCTGACCATAGGGTCGAACATATAGAAGGAATCAAATGTGATGTCACCCAATGTCAATGCATATACATTCGGAGAATAGGTTCCACTCTCCATAGTCCTGCGGATGTCCGGGATAGTCTCACCCAAGAATCTGGCCGCCTCGTTAATGACCTGGCACTGAGGGTCGCCAATCATAAGAATCGTGAAGTCAGTCTCCGGAGCGTCAAGCTTCTTGAGTTTGAAGTCACACCTGTAAGCCTTTCCCGGGGTCATTATGCCCGGGGAATAGAACATCGGAAGATGGTAAGTCTCGTCAAGCGGAATCTGGTACTCGGCCGGGACGGTCATATACACGTTACGAGACAGTTGGTTTCTCGTCATCTGATAGACTCCGTTCGCATCTGTCTTGACAAACTGATAGCCGTCTGTGACAGCGATTCCAGCGATTCCTTTACCGGATTTCTCATCTGTGATGACACCGGCAAGATCCACTCCTGTACCGAGAGCCGTTCCGTTGATACTGGTCTCGGTAAGCTCCGAGAGAACAGGATCCTTGGCGTCCCCTCCCACTGGAACAGCCTCCTCATTCTTGTCGCAGCCGGCAAGTACAGATGCCAGCAGCGCTGAGCAAATAAGATAAGTTATCTTTTTCATATTCAATTCAATTGTTAATTCCAACCGTAGTTCTGTCCGATCTTAGGATTAAGAGTCAGCGCCGTTGTCGGGATAGGGCGGCAGTACATTTTGTCTTCCCACTGGAGGTCGTACCTGTAAACAAGATAACCATCCTCGATGTACCAGTCGGTGTCCTTGGCTGTGGATTTGTTGGAAATCGGGTAGTTCGTGGTAGAGTTTGTATTTTCCTCGGAAACCTCTCTGTTGAATGTGTAAGTCTGACCTTCGAAATCCATGTCAGCGCCATCCCCGACATAGATACCCTTCCAGCCCATGTAGTCATGTCTGCGGGCGATCAAATCACCCTGGCCGTAACGATAGACATCCAGCTGACGAAGTCCGCCCTCAAATGTAAGTTCGGTGACTCTCTCACGACGGATCTCAAGGGCGATGTCAAGGTCCCCCTTGGTGTACATCGGGTGATTGAGATTCTTTGTATAGTAATCATAAAGCCATTCATCCCTTGAATAGTCACCGCTGCCAGGATAGATGTTAGCGATACCGGCGCGGGTACGAAGGGCACCTACAGTCTGGTTCCAAATGGTTTGATCCATCTCGCCAAGTTCGTTCTTAGCCTCGGCATAGTTCAGAAGGACTTCCGCATAACGGACAATCGGGAGGGAGTTCTCGTCAATGGAGTTCTGGAAATGTGTCTCATCCGGAACAGACCACTTTGTAAGCATATACCCGGTCTTGCAGAATGAGAAATCTATCTGCTCATTCGGCTGAGATGCATTGATAATCGCATGTCCCGGACCGAGAACAGTGGCGGCAAGACGTGGGTCACGTCCCTCGAATTCCTCGGTGATGAGTTTCCTGTCATCTCCGGCGGCCACATCGATAGGCTTTCCGTCCGTCGTCATGAACATATCCACAAGATCCTTTGTTCCAGAGTATTGCTGTCCCAGAGTGGATGAGTGGAAATATCTTGTGAGACTATGGCGGACATTAAGTTCCCCGCTGTATGAACGTCCCCAGATGACTTCATCCTTCTGGAGCGCGCTGCTCAGGAAGAGAGAAGTATAATCCTTCACGAGAGAGAAGCCGCCCTGATCCATGACTGTCTTCGCACAGCTCGCCGCAAGCCTGAGGAGATCGTCAACGGTCTCATATTCATTGGTCCAAGGCTTTCCGGTTGCCGGATTGTTCGGCACGTTCATCCTGAAAGTGGCCTCGTAAAGGAAGTATCTTGAGGCAAGCGCGTTGACCACGAACTTGTCGATGCGGACACGTCCGTCAGTGTGGAACTTGCCGGCCATGCAGTTCGTGGCGGCGAACTCCAGATCTTCCCTTATCTTATGGAATACATATTCCCTGTCATCCCTGGGACCGTACAGAATTGTGGTGTCGTTAGGCTGAAGATACTTGTCAACCCATGGCACATTGGAGAATGAGTTCACCTTCGACACATATTTCATGGCTCTCCAGAAACGGGCCACACCTTCGTAGTGGTTGTAGATGTCCTCACTAACGTTGGTTTTGGCCTTGTCCATCCTGCTGAGCATATAATTCACTCTTCTAAGGAAGCTCCAGTCACCATTGGCCCATCCTGTCTGTTTGGATGAGTCCCAGTTAGCGGACGGACGATAGAAGTCACTGCTGGTCTTCGTCGCGATAAGGTCATTGTAGGCATCTCCGCCGGTGGTTTCGGAATAGTTCGGAAGCCAGGATTGTATCATACCGTTGGCGTACATCTCCAGCTCCGACTCACTTGCAAAGTAAGACTCCGCGCTGAACTTGTTGATCGGCTCTCTGGTAAGGAAACCTTCACAAGAGACCAACCCGGACAACATCAGTGTGCCTGTCAGTAAATATATTATTTTTTTCATCATTATCTACGTGTTTATTAGAATGTTAAACCGACACCGAATGTAATGGTTCTGAGCATAGGGTATGACATACCGTCACCGATACCACTCAGACCGATGTTCGAGGTACTGTCGAAGTCCGAGTCACCGACACCGATGCCTTCAGGGTCAAACATATCCGTGTGCTTGAACATAGGAGACCAGGTCCAGAGGTTTTCCATCGAGCAGTAAACCCTTAATCCCTGGATATTGGCCTTTTCAAGCATCTTCTTAGGGAATGAGTAATCCACCGTGAGGTTCTTCAGACGGATGTAAGCCGCGTTCTGAAGATAGTGGTCATTCTCCACAGTCAGAGGGCCGACGTTACGGTTGGCGCTATAGCCGACTCGTCTTGACCAGTAAGGATTCTTGTCGTAGTTTGTCACAACCCAGTTCTCTGTGCTGTAGTCAATCTGAGCATAGTTGTCTCCGGTCTGTGTCTTCATCAAGTAACCACTGTAAGGTCTGTTGTACTGACCCCAGAAGTAAGCCGTCTCGACCATAGGATACCAGTCACGCTTGCCGACACCCTGGAAGAACATCGACAGACCTATGCCGTTCCACTTGAAATCAAGGTTGATACCGTACTGATAACGAGGTGTTGTGTTACCGATCCTGTCAAGGTCGCCCCAATCGTCAAGCGTACCCTTGCCGTAGTCGATCTTACCGTCACCATTGAGGTCAAGGAACTTGAGGTCTCCGGCGTAGGCGCGGAAGTTTGATCCATTCTTGTGGTAGGAATCCGTGGCCCAGGCATTAGCTTCCTTATTTGAGCGGAATATTCCGTCTGTGCGGAATCCCCAGATCTCACCAAGTTCCTTGCCGGTGTAGTAGTCAAGGATGTCACCGGAAGTGGAGGTGTATTCATCAACCCAGGTTCTGGTGTCCCAAATGCTTCCCTTTATGCTGTAATTGAAGTCCTTTCCCGCAAGTTTGAATGAATCTCTCCATGACAGGGTCGCCTCCCAACCTTTGGTCTGCAAGGCGGCGAAATTACCCTTAGGAGCACTGGCACCGTAAATCTGCGGCAACTCGTATCCCACGGTGATAAGGTCAGTGGTGTTCCTTACATAATAGTCACCCGAGAACGAGAGTCTGCTCTTGAGTATGTCAAAATCCAAGCCGACATCGTAGGTGGTCACAGTCTCCCAGGTAAGAGTTGAAGGAACCACATCAGGGTTCTTGGTGTAGTTCACATATCCACCATCGAAGATAACGCTTGACTTGCTGATTCCCATCGTCTCAAGGAAAGAGTACGGAGAGATCGTACCGTTGCCGAGGGAACCGTAGTTGGCGCGCAGCTTGAGGTTCTCCATCCAGCCCTTCGACCATTTCATCCAAGGTTCCTCAGACACACGCCATCCGATTGAGAATGACGGGAACAGACCCCACTGAGAATTTGACGGGAATTTTGAGGATCCGTCATAACGGGCGGAGGCCTCGAAAATATACCTTCTGAGGAAGGTGTAGTTGGCACGGCCGAAGAAACCGATTATTCCATAACTGCTGTCGTTCTGCTCGACCTTCATCTCGCCGTCAAACAACTCGAACGAGTTATACATTTCAGGGATGAGCATTCCCAACCTTTGCAGGTAATTCCTGTCATACCTGTAGTCTTCAAGGTTCCATCCGCCGACTACATTCAAGTCATGCTTCTCATTCAGTTTCGGAGTCCATGTGAGAACCGCGTTGGCTGTGATGTAGTCCGTGTCATAGGTCCAACGGCTCTTGTAGGAACCGGCCTGGGTGACATATTCTGTAACGACACCAGGCTTCGCGTAGAATGTCAACGGAGCGCGGTAACGCTCTCTCCAGCGTCGGGTAGCCTTGTAGGAGAAATCGCCGCGTACCTTAAGCACTTCCGGAATGATGTCGATTGTGGCTCCAAGAGTGGTGTTCAAGACAAGGTTCGAGTCATCCTGACCGGTGTTTCCCTCAAAGAAAGAGGCGTAAGCCGTCTTCACACCCGAAAGCGACCAGGTGCCGTCCTCGTTGTAAGGCACAAACACAGGCTGGCCGTGCTGGTCAATCTGGTGTCCGATGGCGGAAGTGTTGGAGAACATAGGCTGGTTGGACTTGCTGCGGAACACCGAAGTGTTGTTGTCGATCGCCAACCACTTGTTGATCTGAAGCTTGGCCTTGGCGCGGATGTTGAACGTGTTATAGTTCTCGTCTCCGATCTTGTAGATTCCACCCTGATTGAAATACCTTCCGGTAAGGTTGTAAGTGAGTTTCTTTGTCGAGCCCCTGACACCGATGTCATGGGTAGTCGCGGTCGTGTAGTCTTTATAAACGTGATCAAGCCAGTTGTAGCTTCCGAAATAGAGGTACTGACCCGCACTTCCGACTCCACCGTAGATCGAATCATACCCGGCATTCCTCAAAGCCCTGAAGGTGTCAAGGTAGGTTGTGCCGGACATCGCGATGTTGTTGGTGTTCATTGTTGTCGGCACCTTTCCGGAAGATCCCGGCACACGGGTGTCATTGCCATAGAACTCATAGAACGCATCTGTCCACTCCAGACCATCGGTGACGATGTTGTCCTCCCACTTCACAATTCGGCTGTTGAGCGAGAACGCTCCGTTGTAGGTGACGGTGATCTTGTCGGTGTCGGCATTCTTTGTCGTCACGAGGATAACTCCGTAGGCGGCACGGGCTCCATAGATGGCTGCGGAAGAAGCGTCCTTCAGCACGGCTACAGTCTCGATGTCCGCAGGGTTGACCTGTGAGAGGCTACCCTCGACTCCATCGATCAGGACCAAGGCAGACCCCTCGTTTCCGATGGAGTGCTTTGAACCCGCGGCACTGCTGCTGAAGTTCTTACGGGTGTTGTATGACGTTCCGTTGCCTCGGATGTAGATGCTTCCCGAGTGCGTGGCCTTACCATCGGTCTGTACAATGTTGAGACCGGCGATCTGTCCCTGAAGGGAGCGGGTCACGTTAGCGTTCGGACGGTCGCCGATGGCTTCACCGTCAAGGTTCTCCACCGAGCCTACGAGCTGGGTCTTCTTCAAAGTACCGTAACCCACGACAACCGTAGCCTCAAGCATCTGGTTGTCTTCCTCAAGCAGGAAATCGATTTTCGATCTCTGGCCGACTGTCATCTTCTGGTCCTTGTAACCGATGATCTGGCATACGAGAACATCCTCAGGCTTTGCCTGGATGGAATATTTTCCATCAATGTCCGTCGAGACTCCATTGGTGGTCCCTTTGACCATCACTGTAGCCGCGATAAGCGGTTCGTTGGTCACCGCATCCTTGACCACTCCAGACACCGTGACCGTCTGGGCGGCCACATTGAACGCGCTGAAGAGTGCCACCTGGATGGAGATGACAACAAACAGTATTTTCTTGTAAAGTTCCATAATGTTTTCCAAAAGATTTACTTCTCTCAAAAGATTTGATTGAATGTTGCTTGCTGTGGATTTGCACTGAACCATCTCTTTCCGGACAATCTCTTTGGAACGCTGATGCGGGAGTTGTTATCAACTTATGGTGTCATATATTATGTATTTTTGTCAAACTGGTAGTTTAATAAAAAAAGCAGATGGCGGCAACTCCAAAATAACTTTGGGATACGCCAAATGCTGATCCTAAATCGGTACAAATTTAAGAAATGTTTTTCATAATCCATCCATTTTATTCCGGAAACTTCCCCTATCATCCCTTATTCACCGATTTCATCACAAACATATTCATCAAACTACCAGTTTTATTATTTCAGGAAAGCGCAAAACGTTGCAATTCTTAAAAGTATTTACTAATTTTGCGGCTGGATTTGCATCTGGAGTCAGTATCTGGATTCGTAAAAATATTTCTGATGCGCAACGGGGAGTATTCGTAATAATCTCTGTTATTTTATTTTTTATCTCTTTTCTTACATCCGACAACGTAATATTTCTGATGTAACGCAAGTTTGATTACACGTTTAACGAATCAGATGAATTTAAAAGTATGAAATCTATCAAGTTTATAGTCGGCGCTCTCGCCGGGGCAGCCCTTCTCCTCACCGCTTGTCAGGAGGAGATCCCCGCTGGCGAGGACCAGTCAAAACCGGTGCCTGGTGACTTCCGCTACGACGCGGAGAACAGCACAGCCGACACCCTTGCTTTCCGCTGGAACGCAGGGCAGACCGTCGCCGCCGGCGCGACATCCTACAGCATTGAAGTGTGCGACGATCCGAATGACGCCGTGAATATGTACGATGACGTCATCCAGACCATCAAAGCGTCAGCCGTCGGCGCTGACGGCGTGGCAAGAGCCACTTTCACAAAAGGTATCAGCGAATATACCGAGAAATATGTCCGCCTCCGTGTCAACTACGGATCGGTCTTCACCCCATGGATATTCGCTACGGACTCAGAGGGCCAGCCGGCCGTGTTCGTGACCGGCCACGGAATCAAGGATCTCAAGAAGTCTTCCGTCGAGAACATAGAACTTTCCGACTGTCCTGAGAACGGTACGGAGTTTACTGTGAAGGCAGACCTTTCAGCCGTGGCGTCCGCCAGCAGGCTTATCGTCCTGCTTGTAGACTACACTACCCAGAAGGCGTTGGTTACAGAAGTGATCGATCCGTCAGCCACAACAGTTTTCGAGCGGACATACAAAGACCTCACCAACGGCAAGTTGTATCAGGTGAAGATGCTCGCCGAATATGATGTCACCGGTGAGGCCACCCATGTGGCCGAATGGACTCTGGCCGAGGGCGATGCCATCAATGATGAGGGAGAGACCGTGAAGTCAGGAGTCATCCAGTGCGGAAAGGGATTTGTATTCATCAACGGAGTCCCTCCGACAGTAAGACTCGCTTCAAAACTCTCCGGACAGCTCGTTTTCGAGTGGTCAGAGTACGGATTCGACAACATCGCGAAAGATGCGGCGATTCCTGTGAAAGTCGCATTGTACAAAGACAAGGATTGCAAGGAACTTGTCTATGGATGGACAATCTCTAAATATGATATATCCGGAAGACAACCTAAGATAGCGTTCTCCAATCTTGAGCCTAACACCAAGTACTGGTTCACATGCCAGGACACCGAGTCGGGCCTCATTTCCGACGCGTTGGAAGCCCAGACAGCCAATTTCGACATCGTGACGGTCGGGACAAACAAGATCAAGGCTGGTGAATATGCCATCTCGGAGAACTTCAGCGAGCTTTACTTCGGTGGTTATTCCATGGACTTCTCCCCTTCTCCGTCGAACAACGGCGTGGCGAACTCACATCCGGAGGTCGGGACATGGGACAGTGCCACACTTGGATGGAAAGACAGCAACCACGGCTTCTTCAACACATTCGGAAAGCAGGGCGGTGTACAGCCTACCCGTTTCAAGGATTGGGGTGTTGTTCATGAAACTGGTCTTGGAGACCTTTGCATCCGTACAGGTATGTTCCAGATGGGAGCTTCTTCAAGCATTCCTATCCTGTTCACACCTGAACTCACCAACCTCGAAGGACTTGCTACCGTAACCCTTACTTTCTCCGCTTCTTCAATGTGGGAGAAAGGTGCGATTAAAGAGGCTTCCGCTTCCGACTTCCAGAGTATTGCGATTTACACCGCCACTGGCGGACAGACAGACAAGTCAAAGTCCACGAACTATGGGACCCTTAAAGATGCCACCATCAAGGAAGTAGGTGTTGTTAACCGTCCTGCGACAGACGTCAAGACCCCTACCTGGGAAACCAAGACAGTCACAATCAGGAACGTGTCCCCAGGATCCCGTATCGGCGTCGGCGCCGTCCGCGGCAAGAGCGGCAACCAGCGTTGGCTCCTCAACTCATTCCAGGTAAAAGTCATGTCCTATGGTGTTCCTACACTGACGACGCCTGTTCTTAAGAGCAAGGAAATCAGCAAGACAAAGGCTTCTTTCGTGTTCGAGTCTCAGGAAATGGCCCAAGGTTACAGACTTGGCTACAAGGTCAGCGGAAATGATGACTACAAATACATTGAACAGGAAAGCCCAGAGTTCAACCTCAGCGGTCTTTCAGTCAATACCCAATATATCATCAAAGTTGTGGCCGTGGCCGGAGAGTACGAATCCAAAGATCCTTATTATCTGGAGTTCAAGACGGAAAGTGTGAACTACACATACCCTATGACAATCTCAAACAACGAAGAATTCCTCGATTGGATGGCCTATGGTGCGGAATTCACATCGCCTTCTGATGGGATCACGCTGGCGGCGGATCTTGATCTCAAGGGTGTCGAGGTTCCATCCGTTGCAGAGTTCGGGGGTATTCTCAACGGTAACGGCAAGGTAATCAGGAACTGGACTTCCAACCACGCTCTGTTCAACAAGGTCACCGGAACCGTGAAGGATCTCACAATCGATGCAAGCTGCGTCTTTACGCCAACATCTTCTGTGTTCGCACCTGTCACACTGAACAACGCCGGAACCTCAGCAATGTCCACAACAAGGCAAATGTGGAATATTCCGCAAGTTCGTTTGAGGAAGCAGTGAATATCGCGGGAATCGCCGCTAAGTCAACCGGCGAGATCAAAGGTTGCTCCAACTCTGGTTCAATCTCCGCAAAAACCTCAGGTTCGATAAAGGGAGCAGCTGTCGCTGGTGTCGCTGGTTACCTCTCAGGACAGATGTCGGAGAGTTCCAACACTGGTGCGATAACCGTCAGCGGCAAATTCATTGCCGGATCATCTTCAATCGGTGGGAAGGACGTTGTCCCTTGCATCGGAGGCCTTGTCGGCCTTGGAGGCAATGGGTCAAAGATTGAGAACAGCAACAACAACGGAAACGTCTCATTCACGATCAGCGCGATGGAAAACGCCACCGCCACGCAGCAGAGAATCAGTGTGGCCGGTATTGCCGGTGCCCCGGAGGGTGACATCACCAAATGTAACAACTATGGTGAAGTTTACACCAAATTGGCAACAAGCAACGGAGCTGAATCGACTATCAACTATATCGCCATCGTAGGAGGTATCTCCGGAGGAGACTTCTTTGCGGCTGGAAACAATGTCACCAACATCAAAGATTGCGTCAATGAAGGCAAGGTAACACTGTTCAACGATTCTGCAAAGGCAAACAGCGCTCTGGGCGGTATTGTTGGATGGCCTGGCGTGGAAGGCACACAGAGCATCTACACAACAAACTGCGTCAACAAAGGCACTGTTACATTCGCAGGAAAGGGCAAATGCCGTGTCGGTGGAGTACAAGGCGGAACCGGACACATGGACGGATGCACCAATGAAGGCGCGGTCGTCCTCGAATCAGGCAACACAGGCTCTGTATTAGGCAGTCTCTGCGGTTTCCACTCACAAGGACATGTGATCAAAAACTGCAAGGCTCTTGGTTCTGTTACCGCCAAGAGCACTGTTGCCGGAATCGGTGGCCTTATCGGTAATATCGGAAACGCCGCTCACAACACTGGAAATGGTTGTGTTGTAAAATGCACCATCACAGGAGGCACAGCCAAGACTTCTGGATTAATTATAGGTCTGTTCAACGGAAACTCCAAAGTCATCAAGCTCGGTACTGCCGCAGATCCTATCAAGGTATCAGGAACTGTCAACGGCACAACCGTCACTGCGGACAACTACAACAGTTATCTAAACGGATCAACGAAATTCAAGGCCGAGAACCATGTGCTGACAGCGGCTTACGGAGAATAATCTTTGTCCTGAATATTTTTATAAGGGAATGGCCGAATGGCCATTCCCTTTTCTTTTTTGCAATCAGCATCGGCTATAGTGTCGCCTACCGTGCCATCATTGCCGGTACGCTTCGACAAGTTCAACTACCAAAGCCACATGAGCACAAGGCACTCTGAAATAGGCCAAATGCTACTTCAAGGACTGGTGAATATGACAAATCACGATTCTGGCGAGCACCTCCGTTTGCAGAACCTTCCACCGCCTTCCCGGCAACTTTCCGCAATTCTCTGAATATCACGAAGTGGAGCACCACCGTATGGCTCAAAACAAGTTACGAAATGATTCAGGTAATCCCAGAGGGCAGGATTTGCGAACATATTCACACCTGGAACACCAACTCACTTGCCGTCAAGCCGACAGCGTTCCAGGTGCGTATGGTTTCTCGCACCTGGAAGTCCGGAACACCAATAGAACGCTCTGTGCCGCAGCCGCCGACTCTTAGGTGTGAGAATATCTCCGCACCTGGGACACCAACTCGCAGACCGTCAAATAGATGATATTCCAGGTGCGCGTGGTCTCTCGCACCTGGAAGAGCGGCCTCCAATTGTTTTACAGGACAGAAAATGTACGGCAGAAGTTCTTTCTATGCACCGAATATACCGAGCCATACCGTTGGTACAGGAAGCGCACTTCTGGTGTACCAAATGAACTAAGAGGCTGAGGCAACATCCCTGATTCTCGTTCACCAACATTGCCGTGTGGCGAGACATTGATGGCAAGTGGTACGTCTTCGACGCTCCGCAATTTATTCGTAAGCATTCGATAAAGTACGACTGTCAGTTTGATTAAG
>ULRB01082352.1_pt1 | contig 13237 bp, 8 predicted proteins | sample 1955051 | NCBI WGS metagenome assembly ULRB01 (sample SAMEA4835671, study PRJEB28245) | human gut metagenome | biome: gut microbiome; material: fecal sample | place: Denmark | collected 2008 | reverse complement strand
CCGCATCGTCTCCCCCCTCGTGCGCAGCCCTGACTTTTTCAAGTCCCGGACGCGTCAAATCCAACAAATCAAAAACTTCTGTACGAAGTTCCTGTGCCCCGAGATTTCCGCAAAAGAGGAGAATTCCCAAAGCCATCATTATTTTATTGACTCTCATCATATTTCAATATATCTCTTTAAACTTTCCAAATAGTAATAGTCCGCATAATTGAGCGGCACATCAATCTCCGACCCGTGAGCAAGCGACCCCGTCGAATGTTTCAGGATAAACCCGCAGTTAGTGCCTATCTCCGCAAGATACTCCGGAGAAGAAAGGCTGCGGAGAATGCTCTCTGCGTAGTCGAAATACTTCTGTCCATCAGGCAGATAGCCGCAAAGTTCAAACAGTGCGGAAGAAGTCACCGCAGCTGCAGAAGCGTCACGAGGAGTTGTCGGAAGATTCGGTGCATCATAGTCCCAAAGAGGAATGTGGTCTTCGGTCTTGACGCGGGAGATTATCATATCCGCAATCTTCTGCGCAAACTCAAGATACTTCTTGTCTCCCGTCTCGCGGTAGCAGACAGTGTAGCCATAGACGCCCCAAGCCTGTCCACGTGCCCAGGCAGACTCGTCGCTGCGGCCCTGGAAAGTCTGGCGTGTTTCGATGCTGCCGTCAGGATTGTAGCTTACGACGTGATAGCTGGTCATATCCGGACGGAAATGGCAGGACATTGTCTTGTCGGCGTGGCGGATTGCGATGTCTTTATATTTATTGTCTCCGGTGAGTTTGCTCGCCTGAAAAAGGAGTTCGAGATTCATCATATTGTCAATAATGACAGGGAAATTCCACGGACCGAAATCCCAGGAACGGATTGCCCCGATTTCAGGATTGAAACGCGAAGCGAGATTGTCTGCCGTGCGGATGATGACGGTTTTGAGACTGTCGTTCGGGCAAAGACGGAGGGCGTTGCCGTAGCTGCAACCGACCATAAATCCGAGGTCGTGTGTGCCGGTGTAGAATGTTGCCGGGAGCATCTTGTTTGTGTAGTCCACAGCGTCAAGCAAGAGCCTTTCGTCTCCGGTCAGCTCATAAGCGAGCCATAGAGAACCGGGGAAAAAGCCGCTTGTCCAGTCGTAAACATCGCATGTTCTGAGTTTTCCGAGTTTATCCGCTGAAGGCTGTGGACGAAGGGAATCCACTTTCGCATAGACAGACGGGCCGATTTGTTCAGCGAGGAATTCGATGTCCCACCCGGACCAGATTGAACGTGGGAAACGTCCGCTGTCGCGAAGTGTGTCCGCAGTGGAAAGAAGTTGCCCAGTGGAACTCTCCAATGCAGCGCCAACCCACTCCGGGGTTTTGTTGTTGCAAGAAATCACAAGCGCCGCTACTGCACAGGCAATGGAAGTAAAATGTCTGAAAGTCATATTTAAACTGTTTTAGCGTTTAATGGGCAAATCCCGAGGGTGACGCCAAAGCGAACTCAAGTCAGTTTCCTGTGGCGAGAAACTGCGGGAATTAACCGTATGCAAAATTAGTTCATTATCCTCCCGTCTTCGTTCAGTTTTGTCGCAAGTTTGAGAATAAGTGTGGAAACTACCCTAATTTTGTGCAGAAAAGTGCAAGAATTTTTCACAAACACCGACTTGTTGGAAAATTTTAGCATATTTTTCAACAAAAATGCAAGTTCTTGAAACAACGTGGCACAAGATGAAACAAAGCCGACATTCAGACCGGAGAAGATGATGTAATTTTGCATCAGTAAAAAACCACCAAACACTGGGCTAAATGAAAAAATATCTTTTAATCACAGTTGCACTCATCGCGGCTTTCGGCTGCAGCAAAGAAATTCTCTCCGAACAGCCTGTCGGAGACATAAATCTCAAACCCACACCCCCTCATGGAGAAGTCATAGGAGAGGTTAATGAACCTTTCGCATTTCTCAATCTGGACTATCCGGGGCTGGAAAAAGTCAAGGAATTCAACGAAAAGGGCGACCTCTACAATGCGCTGACCTCCCTTGTGGACTATTGGCGCACACGTCCTGTCTACAACCCCGAAGCAAATGTCCTTTCGCCTTCGGCTACGGCAAGTGAGCAGAATATCGCTGACCAAGCCACAGCAGAAGCCGGCTGGAGGTTCAAAGTGGCTGTTTACGCGGAAGACTCCGGCACTGTCGGACAGGAAAAATATTGGTCATTCGCAGCAGAAGACGGAAGCATCGATTGGAATACTGTCCCCGCCGGGCTTGAAAAAGAAAAGGAATTTCTCGCCCAGAAGCACCGCCTCCAGTGGATGCTCCCTCAGGCAAAGACATACGCTGTCACCAAAGACGAGAAGTACTTCAAATCTTGGTTTGAGGCTTGGAAGTCCTACAACATCGCCTTCCCTGTCCCGGAGGGAAAAACTGATGCTACTCCTTGGTCCGGGCTTCAGCCTTGTTGCAGGATGAACGATCTGATGGCAGCACTTCCCTACTATGCCCAATCTCCAAGCCTGACTCCGAATGAGCTTATCTTCATTCTCAGGACCATCTACCTGCACATCGAATCCATCCGCATCAACCGTTGGGCAGATCAGAGTGCCAACATCAGCCTCACCCAAGAGCAAGCCATAGTGAGCGCAGGAATACTCTTCCCTGAATTTACAAAAGCAGAGGAATGGCTCAAGGACGGCGGAACAGCGCTGGCAGCCCAGTTGAAAAGCCAGTTCAACGAAGACGGAGTGCACAATGAGTTTGACATCAGCTACCACCTCGGAGTAGTTGCCGACTTCATATCAATATATAAGACTGCACAGATGAACGCCCGCGAGAGTGAACTTCCTGCCGACTACACGGAATGCCTCCGCAAGGCCGCAGGATTCATAAAGGACGTAATTTATCCGAACTATTCGACCGACAATTTCAATGACACACGTTCCAAGAGGATGACCAAGAGCGTACTCCTTAAGAACCTTCGGAAATATTCAGAAATGTTCCCGGAAGACGAGCAGATGAAATGGATGGCGACCGAAGGCAAATTTGGAACAAAACCTTCCGCAACACTCGTAACCTACCCTGTCACAGGCTATTATATGATGCGTAACGGATGGACAGCAAACTCCACAATGCTTGTCCATAAAAACAATTACGACACAGGCTGGAAATGGCACAACCAGAGCGACAACGGAACAATCGGACTCTATGTGAACGGACGACGCTTTCTTCCGGATGCAGGATGCTACACCTATAATGACGGGAGCGACCGTCGCACGTACGCGTCGACCGAAATGCACAACGTCGTGACAAAGGCACGCAAAAGCTATGAAAAGCGCGAAGGAAAACTCCTTCTCGCAGAAAATACCACCGGTTACGATGTTCTCGTCACAGAAAATCCGGCCTACAGCGACCTGACAATCCGCCGTGCAATCTTCTTCGTTGATAACAGCTATTATGTGATAGTTGACGAAGCTTATGGAGACTGCGCAGACACACAGCTCAACCTCAACTTTAAGCTTTGGGGAGGAGCGAAAGAAGACGAGTCCGGCAAGGCCTACACAGCCACAAAAGCAGAGGTGGAAAATAGGTCCTTCAGCGCAAAATCCCTCTTCACCGACGGCAACAATCTCATAATCAAGAGTTTCTCCGAAACCGCAGACAACCTTACGACAGAGACAGGCACCGGATATTTCTCTAACGAAATTGGCAACACGGTGCAGAGAGTATGGTTCAGGCTCAATGTTGACAAAAAAGCCGACAAGGCAGTCCGCTTCATATCAGTCCTCGTGCCATTCAGCGACAAGCAGCCGAAAATCGAGGCGGAATTTACCGACAACACCGAAGATTCGGCCGGGACATTCCATCCGGAAGGCGTTTCGCTCAAAGTCAGCGTGAACGGCAGCCCGCAGAGCCTCAGCTACCGCCTGAAATAGATATAGTACTGACTATAAGAACAATAGACAAGCGAACGGACACCAGAAGACAAGGGCCAAGTTCTGAAAGATATAAGAAAAACATAATAAAAGACAAGATGTCAAGAACAATAACCAGAAAAGCCACAGCGGCACTCGTTGCGCTGACGGCAATTATCGTTTCAGTCTCCTCCTGCAAGGCGGAACTGACCGACACGGGGGCATTTGCGCTCCACTACCCGGGCATCACCGACATAGGTCCGTCCACCAATATGGACATCACCCCGACCTGGCACGGCGGAACCCCGGAAAGTTTCGAAATTTTCAGCGTCAAACGCGAAGGCGAGGCTGTGACAGCAGAGTGTTTCTCCATTGACCCCACAACCGGAGTCTTCAGCATCCGCAAAAGCGACAATCTCCCTGTGGGAAAATACCGTATCGGCATCGCCTGCAAAGTGGGCGGAGAACGCCACGAATTTGCGGAGGCCATCACAGTGAATATGATGCCTGCCATCCCGGAGGGAATCAAAGTCTCGCCTGACAAAATCACAATTCTTCTCAGTCAGGTGACAAACACAGGTTCAGACGAGGAACTCCCGACTGCACAAATCACAACCGAGGGCGAGCACATCTCAATCCGCAACTACCTCATCAGCGGAGTGCGCCGCGACGGAAAAGCTCTCGCGAACTGGGACGGACTTTTCAGCGTTGACAAGAGTGGCAAATTCAGCATACTCAAAAACAATAAGTTCAATGCAGGAGTCTATGTAATTGATTTCAAGCTCACCACGATGGTGTTCGGAGCAGATTCGGAAGAAGGACTGTTCAGTGACGCCCTCACAGTGGAAGTCGCATCCGCTCCTATATCCCTTGTCTATAACCCTTCAACTGCAAAAGTGGAAGCCGGCGAAAGCTACACCTCCCCTGTTCCGGAGTTTATCGGCTCTGTGACAGGACTTGAGTTCAGCATAAAGAAAGTCATCCCTGAGAGCGACAAATTCAGCATCGACAAGACAAGCGGCGTCATCACCCTCGCAAAGGGACACGAATATGCAATCGGAGACGAAATAGTTCTCTCTGTCAGCGCAAAGAACAACTACGGAGAAAGAGACTTCGACCAGGTGCTCCGCATCGGAATTGTCGAATACATCGCTCCGATTACCCTCCTCGCCTACAACGACACCACCGTCTGGGAAGGCACCAAGGTCAATCTCAAACCTAAGCAAAGCGATGGAGATGAGGTAACTTACTCCTTTGAGGAGCTCCCTGACGCGCTTAAAGAACTCACTATCGACGAACTCAACGGAACGATTTCGGTGCCTAAGAAAAACAAAATCGCACAAGGAGAATACAGTTTCAAGGTCAAGGCACAGAACCCTAAGGGCTCGCTCAGCGCCACAGTCAAGTGGAATACAATCGAAAACCCTTATGCATTCACCTTCGTCCGCTGGGGCAACAACCTCGGTCTCAATCCTATTCAGAACTACGCCGACCAGTTCAGAGTTTCAACTACCGGACCGACTACAATTCCGGTGATTGAGTCAGACATTAAGGAAGGAATTGAAGCCCTTTATGAAATCAAGGGCGGAAGCAACACAAAATGTGTGAGCATCGATCCAAAGACCGGAAAACTCACCACTGACCCGTCTGTGTTTGAGGGCAAGATAGCAAATATGCGTGCCCATTTCGTATTCGTGAACATAAAGACCGGAGTCGGGACATCGGGAGAGACCGTGATGAAGATTCCTGTATTCTTCGACTTCAATGCTCCGAGAACAGAAGGAGGCTACAGCATACAATATAATCCGTTCGCTGTCCGCTGCAACCCTAAGACTGGAACGACATCTGTTCCTCCGACAATTCTGAAGAACAACATTGTCGTCCGGGGCGAAGAACTGAAAAACATTAAAATGGACTTCAGACGCAGCTTCAACTATTGGAATCTCAATGGACCGGATTCACACAAAAATGGCGCTCCGAATGCGGATAAGACCACATTCCTGTCCTCCGTATGGTTCAACATACTACAGCTCAATCAATGTAGCATACAACACCTCTTCGAGAGATCCTATTTCAAGCTACGGAAGACCTCTACATATCGCAAAAACGGCAGGATATCTCCGTCAGGAAGACCTTGCCCTCTACATCGCTCCTGAAAAATTTATGGACGACAACGGCTATGCAAACGGAATCTTCACCGCACAGGTCGTATTCGGTTCTGACGGCAAAGACCCGGCAGGAGCAAAAGACCCATACAGACTCTTCCCACTTTTCGTATGGTTCGACACTAACTTCCAATAATCAGCAAGTTCAATGAAAATGAAAAATATAAAGAACATATTGCTCTGCACAGTCGCAACTCTGCTCTGCATCACGGCATACTCACAGGAGAGAATCAAGGTCAGAGGAACGGTGGTTGACGAAAACGGAGACCCGCTCATCGCAGCGGGAGTCTCCCAGAGCGGCACCGACAACGGAACAGTCACCGACGCCGACGGAAAGTATGTCATCAGCGTACCTTCCGACGCAAGTCTGAGTTTCAGTTACATCAGCTACATCACCCAGGAAGTCGCAGTGGGCGGAAGGTCTGTCGTGGACATCAAACTCCGTCCGGACAACACCCAGCTTGAAGAAGTCGTGGTCATCGGCTACGGCACAGTGAAGAAAAGCGATCTCACCGGTTCAGTTTCATCCATCAGCGACAAGGCACTCAAGGATTTCAAGACCAGTTCTGTGGTGGAAGCTCTCGGAGGCCAGATTGCCGGTGTGAACATCACTGCATCGGACGGAACTCCGGGCGCGGGATATGACATCAAAATCCGTGGTGTCGGAACAGTAAACGGTGACTCAGCACCTCTTTTCATAGTTGACGGATTCGAGGTTTCCAGCATCGACTTTCTCGCAAGCCAGGACATCCAGTCCATCGACGTGCTCAAAGACGCATCCGCAGCCGCAATCTACGGTGCCCGTGCAGCCAACGGAGTCGTGCTCGTGACCACAAAATCGGGTAAAGAAGGCCTGCCGCAGATTTCCTACAACGGTTCGGCGAGCTACCGCCAACTCTCGAAAAGACTCGAAACCATCAGCGCCTACGATTTTGTGAGCCTTCAGCTCGAAACCAACCCTTCGAAATATGGAGACACCTATTTCAAGAGCGGAAACGACGAAAATGGGGTTCCATATAAATATCAGAGTCTCGAAGACTATCGCGACTTCCCAGACGCGATTGACTGGCAAAAAGAGGCGTTCCGTCCGACTTGGTCACAAAACCACGACATCAGCGTCCGCGGAGGCACGAATGTTTCGCAATACACGATTTCATATTCCTACTTCGACGAAGACGGTATTTTCGTCAACAGCGGCTACAAAAAGCACAATGCCAGAGTGAAAATCCGCCAGGAAATCACCAATTGGCTCATTGTCGACGGCTCCCTCAACTACACCAACTCCACCAAGACAGGAGCCGGCACGGGAGGCAGCCAACTTGCAAACCTCATCGCCTACCGCCCTGTAGGAGGCCTGAAAGTGAGCCAGTACGACCTTCGCCACTTGATGTACGATCCGACAGCCGCGGAAGAGTCCAATTTCGACTCCAACCGAATCAACCCGATAATCCAGGCTGAGTCTGTGGACAGCTCCACAAAACAGGAACAGTGGATTGGCAATGTGGCAGCGACAATCAAGTTCAACAAGCATCTCTCATTCAAGAGCGCAGCCACCTACAATACCAACTACCAGAGGCGCGACAACTTCTACCACGAGACCACCAGCAACGCCTACCGCGCAGGAGGTCCGTTCGGAGAGACCACTATGGCGAGGAACAAACGCTGGCAAATCAGCAACACCCTCACCTACCAGAACCGCTTCAAGAAAAAGCACAACGTGAATCTCATGCTCGGCCACGAGAGTGCCGGCACAGGCTACGAGTCGCTCCTCGGGCAATCAAAGGACTTCCCGTTCGAGAACTTCGGCACCGACAACCTCGGCTTGGGAGCCACTCCGTCAAAGGTTAACACCACCCGCACAAAGAGTATGCGCCTTTCCTTCTTCGCAAGAGGCTTCTACAGCTATGACGACCGCTATATGCTCACCGCGACATTCCGCGCCGACGCATCCACAGTCTTCTCGCCAAAGCACAAATGGGGATTCTTCCCGTCATTCGCCGCTTCGTGGAATATGAAGAACGAGGCCTGGCTCAAGGACGTCGACCCAATCTCCACAATGAAACTCAGGGCAGGATGGGGAACGGTAGGAAACGACCGCATCACCAACTACCTCTCCATTGACCTCTACACCGACAGCAAAATCGGAATGGGAACGACCACCTACACCGCCCTCACTCCGAAACAGATTGCCAATTACGACCTCCGTTGGGAAGGTTCGATGACAACAAACATAGGTCTCGACCTCGGATTCTTCGACAACCGTCTCAACATCACTCTCGACGGCTTTGTGAAAGACACCAAAGACCTTCTCATCCAGCAGAAACTCGCCTATGTCACCGGTTTCAGCAGCCAGTGGCAGAATGTCGGCAAAATCCGCAACGCCGGAGTGGAACTGAGCATCAGCAGCATCAACTTCTCCCGCCGCAACTTCTCCTGGTCCACGGATTTCAACCTTTCGTTCATCAAAAACACGCTCGTATCCCTCCAGGACGGCACTGACTACATCGCCCGGAAGTCCGGATTCAACAGCAACTTCACCCAGGACGACTACATCTCCTACGTCGGCTCCTCACTCGGAGATATGTACGGATATGTATTCGACGGCGTCTATCAATACTCCGACTTCAATATGCTCCCGGACGGCACGCTCCAGCTCAAAGACGGCGTTGTGGACCTCAGCCCGAGAGGATATGCCCCTGTGCCGGGAATGACGAAGTATAAGGATATAAACGGTGACGGCAAAATCACCCCGGACGACAGGACCAGCATAGGAAACGGCTACCCGGACTTCTATGGAGGTATCACCAACCGCTTCCAGTTCTACGGAGTCGATTTCAGTTTTCTCCTCCAGTTCAGTGCGGGCAACGATGTCTACAACGCAATGAGGGTATTCCTCACCCAGAGCCGCAACGAGCGTACGAATATGCTCGCGGAAGTGGGCGACAGATGGAAACCGACTAACGCTTCGAACAAAGTTCCGTCCGCAACGGGATATATTCCTTATGACATCAGCTCCCGTTTCATTGAGGACGCATCATTCCTTCGTCTGAAGAACATAACCCTCGGCTACACCCTTCCGGAAAAATGGACGAGGAAGATATGGGTCAACAAATTGAGATTATATGTCTCCGCCCAAAATCTGTTCTGCCTGACGAAATACAGCGGATTCGACCCGGAAGTGAGTATGCTCAGCAGCCCTCTCACCCCGGGCTTCGACTGGGGTGCCTACCCTAAGAGCCGTGTGTTCACGATGGGACTTGACATTCAGTTCTAATGATTTCGGAGACAATTATTATGAAAAAGACAATTAAATACATAGCGGCTCTTGCCGCAATTCTCTGCTCAGTTTCCTGCTCCCTCGACGAGAAGAGCTTCACGGAAATCGAAAAGGACGAGTATATGAATTCTCCCAAAGAGGCTCAGAACGTGCTCCTCGGAGTCTATAGAAATCTCCAGGAAGACGCGATGTATGGAATGAACCTCTCACTCTACTTCACCCTCGGAACAGATGAGGCGAAGGTGGAGGGAAGCACCCCGAATTCTTGGAGAGACCTGCCTTGCAACACATTCTCCACCTCCAACAGCTATGTGGAGAACAGTTGGAAGGCACTCTACAACGCTGTTTACGATGCCAATGACTTCATCGAACGCCTCTCCCGCAAAGTTGAAACTTGGGAAGACAGCCAGAAAACCCTCGCGGCCATCTATATGGCAGAGGCACGCACGCTCCGCGCATTCTACTATTTCGAGCTCGTGAGATGGTTTGGCAACCCGGTGTTGATGGAGAACACGGCGCAGTCCAACATTCATCCGTCGAAGTTCACCCAGGTGGGACCTGAGAAAATTTATGAATTCATCGAGCAGGACCTCAAATATGCTGCGGAAGTTCTTCCTTGGGCTGTGGACGATGTCTACAGGACAGATTCACAATACAGGGTCTCCAAAGGCACTGCACTCGGGCTTCTGGCGAAAGTCTATGCGACTTGGGCAGGCTATCCCGTGCACGATGAAAGCAAATGGCAACTGGCTGCCAACACTGCAAAAATTGTTGTTGAATCCGGTAAACACCATCTTCTCGACGATTACGAGCAGCTTTGGAAAAACACCTGCAACAATGTATGGGACCCGTCAGAAAGCCTTTTTGAAGTTTCATTCTACACCCCGACCATCAGCGGCAACGACCCTATAGGACGAATCGGAAAATGGAATGGTGTCACAGCAACCGACGGAGCCGGAGATTATATCCGCATCGCAGCCAACTGGAAAGCGCTCCCGACCTTCGCATATCAGTGGAAAAAGAGCGACCCTGAGGACAAGCGTTGGGCACTGTCTTTTGCCGACTACAAATACACTGCAAACGGAAAGACGGCTCTTGGCACCTACACTCCGACAGGTTCATCCACAAAGCAGGACCTCACTCTCGAGTTCGCCATCGCCGACGATGCCAAACCGGATTGGAGAAAGCCGTTTAACAACACTATTTCGCCTGCGAAATGGGATTTGGCAAAATATGTAAAGGAGCAGCTCAAGGACGCCAACTATTCCAATGTGAACTGGTATCTGTTGCGCTACTCCGATGTGCTCCTGCTCTATGCTGAGGCCCTCAACGAGTGGCACAAGGCTCCGTCAACAGACGCCTACGCGGCAATCAACATAGTGCGTCGTCGTGGCTACGGCCTCCCTACGGGCACAGCATCAGCAACGGCAGACCTCGCCACAGGATTGAGTTATGAGCAGTTCCAGCAGGCCGTCCGTGACGAACGCGCCCACGAACTCGCCTTTGAGGGGCATCGCAGACAAGACCTTGTCCGCTGGGGCATCTACTACGAAACCATCCGCGAGACTGCAGCAAAGTGCTCCGAGTGGCACGAGCAGATGCCGTCGCTCTATATCATCGCCGACTACACGGTGAAGGGCCGCCACGAGGTGCTGCCAATCCCTCAGCGCGACTTGGATATGATGAGGCCAGGTGTGGTACAGAATGAGGGATGGAGATAAAGGCGGGGCGAGAAAGACTGATTTGAATAATGAATGATTAAAACACTACTAAAAGAATAACTATTATGGAAACTAAAAAATTTTATGCCCCCCCCAAGGTGGATATGATTGCCCTTAACACAGAACAGGGCTTCGCACAAAGTTTTGCATCGAAAAATGAGGTTTATAACATCTTCAACAACGACGATTCCGGTGTTGAGTGGAAATAAAAACGAGAGAATTATGAAAAAGTATTTCGCTATTCTGCTTGCTGCCACAGTAGCTGCGGTAGCCTGCAACAAGGAATCAATTGAAGAATCGACAAAGCCTATTGTCGAGGTTAAGTATGTTGATGTTGACTTCACTGCAAGTTTTGAAAAAAGCGAATTGGCATTAAGCAAGACATCTATAGGAGCAGACGGAGCAGTCTCTTGGTCAGATAGTGACCAAATTTCTGTCTTTGACAATTCTACAACAGCAACAACCCACAATAACCTCTTCTCATTTGCAGGAGGTCAGTCTTTCACTGGAAAACTCCCTGAAGATGGAGCAGCAGTGTTTGCGCTCTATCCTCAACGCAACAACGCGACTTATGCCGATGGAATAATCACAACTAAACTTTTTCCGGAACAAAATGCCAAAGTAGGCACATTCGCAGATGGTGTTGCGATTATGGCAGGAAAAGTAAATGGTAGGGAAATAGAGTTCAAGAATCTCTGCTCTCACATAAAGTTCACTCTTGAGCAGGAGGGTATCAAGTCACTGACTCTCATAGGAAACAAAAATGAAGCATTGTGCGGAAAGTTCGAAGTTAATCTAACTGGAGAAGAACCGGTCATTCAGGTAAAGACTCCTGAAACCTACGTTACTCTTCGCAATGAAGACGGTAGTGCTCTCGCTACAGGAGACTACTATTTCACCATTCTCCCGGTAGAATTCGCAGACGGATTCACAGTCATTCTATCCAAGAATGCCGATGGTTCACAACTTGCTGCCAAGACAAATGGTATAGTAGATAAAATCAAAACAAGAAACACTGTCCTTGGAATGCCGGCAGTTCCAGCCGAGAAACTCCGTACACATCTGAACTATTTCGTCAAGTACAACGATGGATTTCCTGTTTCAATTGGTGAGACGAACGATGGAGGAGTTCAATTCTCCAAAGAATCCAATCCTGGCGGTATCCTTGTAAACAGCACGAAAAATAATACCCTAATAAAGAAAGATGGTGTATATTTCATTTGCAACGAAAACGACCCAGCACAGATTAAATATAATGAAACAAATGGTATTATTGTGTGCGGAGTTGACGCATCTGTCAAATCAAAAGTTGAAATGGCAAAAACACTACAACCTGCAACAAAGGGAGACGGGGTCATATTATTCGAAAACCTCGTTATTTCACCAGAGGCTACTTTTACTAACGACTTTATAACACAGAAGAAAGCCACTGCAAATCCGGGAACCTCATTTGGTTCGATAGTATTTGACAATTGTAAAATAACTACTGCCAAAAATTTGATTAATATTAATAACAAGGAGACTTCAATAACGAAAGTTTCAGTACTTAATTGTGATTATTTTGCAAAAGGCGCGACAAGTTGCGTACTTTCATTTGGGAATATGGCAAGTACAGTTTCTGAGCTAAACATTAGAAACAATATATTCGGCGTTGTAGAAGGTACAGTAATGACAGAATTTAAGATTTTGCAATGTCCGGGAGGTAGAGTCAGTTCTATAAATGTATATAGCAACACATTCGACCATACGACTATGGTAACTAACGGATGTGTGATTATTAAAAATGTAGAAAATTGTTATATGCTGTACAACCTCTTCAACGAAACCGTACTCCAAACGGCCAATTCTAAATTTGGCAATAAGAATGGTGACGCTACAGATATTATAGAGGGACAGGTTATAAATAATTATTTTTACACGAGCGGGACATATAATTTGAATAATAGTCTAAAACCTAAAAAATCAGGAGCTCCTGTAAAATTAAACAAGACTCCGCTTTCAAGCATTTGGGCCCCTTTCGATGGACAATATGGAACATATGATATAGTAGCTGTAGACCAAACAAAACAACCTTCAGAAGCCATTTTGCCAAATATCGGTGCTCATCGCTAAACAATAGATGTCAAACATCGCAATACACAACAATCCCCGCCCGAAAACATCGTGGCGGGGATTGTCAATTTCATACAACCGACCTCAATTT
>ULRB01037776.1_pt1 | contig 13241 bp, 9 predicted proteins | sample 1955051 | NCBI WGS metagenome assembly ULRB01 (sample SAMEA4835671, study PRJEB28245) | human gut metagenome | biome: gut microbiome; material: fecal sample | place: Denmark | collected 2008 | reverse complement strand
TTGTACTGGCTCGCAAAGCTTAATGATGAGGCTAAGGATTCAGCAAATGATACTTCAGGCTTCAGCGGCGGTGTTGTAGTTCTGCTTTCAATTGTTACCTGCGGAATATACCAGTATTATTGGTTCTTCAAGATTGGAAAAATAATGAATACTGCCGGAGATTGCAAGGGCGTTTCTATTGAAGACAGATCGATTATTTATCTTATCGTAGGCATCTTAGGCTTTGGTATTGTAAACTACTGTCTTATTCAGAATGACCTTAACAACATTGCAAGATCAAATTCTTTTGATAAGTTCTAAGCAAATTTAAAGGCTTACCGTTAATTTGGTAAGCCTTTATTTTTTATTTATGTGTTTTGTAAAGAAGCCATATAAGCTCAACAGCACCTATTCCGATAAATCCCAGCATAGCCTTCATATCAGGCTTTTTAATTTTGAAACGTGTAATAAATGCGATTGCAATAACAAATAGAAAAATTCCGTAAACGATTGGAAAGGTATCATGTCCGATTTCCTTTTTGAAGCTGTAAAGAAGAGGAAGTATGAGTGCAACACTTGTAACAGGGAGCCCCTCATATTCCTTTCTGTTTTCTTTTGTAACCTTTTGTCTTGCTTCCTCCATTACATTGAAATATGCAAGGCGAATAACGGCACATAAAGTAAAAAGAATAAGTACAAACATATCAGCCCAGCTGTTCATGCCGATAGAGTATCCGATAACTGACGGCAGAACGCCAAAACAAACCAAATCGCAAAGAGAGTCAATTTGTATTCCGAATTTTTTTTCTTCGTCTGTTCTTTTTCGTGTACGGGCAACCTTGCCGTCAAACATATCAAAAAGACCTGAAAGCATAAGACAAACTATAGCATATTCCGGATGCGAACCGGATTCTCCGATACCTGAAGCAAAGTATATTCCTAAAGCAGAAGAAACAAGGCTTAAATAAGTTAGTATAACAGTGTAATTATAAAATCCTATCATTTATATCCCTCAAATAATTGTAATTTTTCTTATTATACCATAAAAAATGACATCATGCAAGCAAAAATTACATTATTTAATCATGTAAAAATATGTCTTAATCTTATTTCCCTGAATTTTTCTTTTTAATAGGAGTTTTTTTGGATTTTTCAGCTTTTTTCAGCTTCGCTCTAACCTGACGTTCCTTTTTAGCCGCAGCATTTTTATATGCTTCATCATAAAAGTACTCCTGCGAATTGATTTCAGCAGCATTTTCAGGTATTGGCTGTTTGGCATAAACAGCGTCATTTTTCATAATTCTTGCTTTTACATTGTCTTTCAGCATAATGTCAAACATGCAGTTAATACGTTTTTTCAGGCGTTCATCGAGTACGGGAGCAGCAACCTCAACACGTTTCACGGTGTTTCGAGTCATATAGTCTGCGGAACTGATATACATTTTACGGCGTTCATCAGTACCAAAAATGTAGATACGGCTGTGTTCAAGAAAGCGTCCAACAATACTTCTGACTGTTATATTTTCTGTTATGCCCGGTACACCGGGTATAATACAGCATATTCCTCTTACAACAAGTTCAATTTTTACTCCGAAACAAGAAGCCTCAACTAATTTGTTTATTATTTTTTTATCTGTAAGTGAATTTACTTTTGCCGCAATATATGCAGGTTCACCGTTTTTAGCATGTTCAATTTCTTCGTCAGCCATTTCAAGCAGCTTGTTTTGCAGACAAAGAGGTGCAACCAAGAGTTTTTTTGTGCTTTCAACAAATGTGCCTGTAAGCAGTGCATCAAAAACATTTTCAGCGTCCTCAGCAATTTCAGCATCAGCCGTCATAAGTGTGAGGTCTGAATACAGAGTTGCGGTTTTTTCATTGTAGTTGCCTGTTCCGATTTGTGTTACATATTCAAATCCTGACGTTGTTTTTCTTGTAATCAGAAGAAGCTTTGAATGTGCCTTGAAGCCGTCAGGCCCGTAAATAACATGACAGCCTGCATTCTGGAGAATTTTTGACCATTCGATATTATTTTCTTCGTCAAATCTTGCACGAAGTTCAATCATAACAAAAACGTCCTTGCCGTTTTCAGCAGCACTGCAAAGTGCATCAATGACCTTGCTGTTTCTCGCAAGTCGGTAAAGAGTTATTTTTATAGAGGTGACCTTCGGATCTGCGGCAGATTCCCTTAAAAGTCTGATAAATGGTTCTATTGATTCATATGGATAGCTAAGCAAAATATCTTTTGATTTGACTTGTGAGAAAATAGAACGATTGTCGGCTATACAGGACGGCTTTTGCGGTTCACGCTTATTGTATTTCAGACAGCTTTCGCTGCTCAGCTCATGAAGACTGAAAAGATATGAAAGGTCAAGCGGTATTCTTGAATAAAAAACACGTTCATTTTTTAAATCAAGCTTTTTGCATATGTAGTCAAGTGCAGCACGACTGAATTCTCCTGAAAGCTCTAAACGAACAGGAGCAAGCTTTTTACGCTTTTTTATGGCTTCTGTCATAAATTCACGAAAGTCCTCAGAAGCGTGTGAAAAGTCCAGATCAGCATTTCGTGTGACACGCATTATTGTTTTATCTATAACCTTAAAATTTTTAAAAACAAGGTCTGCAAACTGTAAAATTACTTCTTCGGCAGGAATGAAACGTTTTCCTGTATTATCAAGAGGAATAAGACGTTCAAAATGCTCATGCTTTACAGGAATAATACCTACCTTTACATTTTTTTTGCTGAAAAGCTGAACCGTAACATAAAGCTCTTTGTTTTTCAAAAAAGGAAAAGGGTGCTGTTTATCAATAATTATCGGAGCAATAAGCGGTTTTATTTCCCGTTTGAAATAAAGTTCCAGAAACTTTTTTTCTTCCTCTGTTGCAGTATCAAAAGAAACATGTTCAAAACCGAACGGCTTTAATTCTGACATGGTTTTTATGTATGCGTCCTCTGCAATAGGCTGCAATCTTCTGACAGCAGTAAAAATAGCGTCAAGCTGTTGTGCTGATGTCATGTTTGTTTTATTTTCGCGTTTATCTTTATCCACAAGTCCTTCATCTGTTATTGAACCGACTCTTACCATGAAAAACTCATCCATATTGCTTTGATAAATTGATGAAAAAGTAAGTCTTTCCAGAAGCGGTACTTTTTCGTCCACAGCTTCTTCAATTACACGTTTATTAAATTTTAACCATGAAAGTTCACGATTATCAAGAAAGTCCATAAAATATCCTCCGATTTATGCATTATAAAAAATATATACATATTAATTATAACATTTTTCATAAATTAGTCAAGCTGAATACAAACAATTTTACATGAAGTTTACAAGAAAAACGCATTAATAAATATATTTTTCGGAAAATTATGAATTGACTTGTCTTATTATCAATGCTATAATACTTCTATATGATTATCGGAGTGTGCTTATGAAAATTACTGAAATTGATAAAAATCAAGCTTTAAGGTATATGGGACATAAGGGCGAGGTGCCGCCTGTTATTTCTGAAATGGTTGAAAAATGCGAAAAACTTGTATTGAATGAAATTCGGCCACTTTATGTTTACAGAGAATCACCGCTTGAATTTACGGATAAAGGAGTACTTCTTTCTGACGGAAATATACTTCTTACAGGCAATGACATAAAAAAGCATCTGGAAGGGTGTGATAAAGCGATAGTTTTTGCTGCGACTCTCTCTGCGTCTGCTGACCTTTTGATACGTCGTCTGGAAACCTCGGATATGGCGGAGGCATTGGCTACCGATGCTCTTTGTTCTGCTGCGATAGAGCAGGTTTGCGATAAAGCGGAGCATGAGATTTTTCAAGTACAAAAATATGAGTTCAGAACGTGGAGATTTAGTGCAGGATATGGTGATTTGCCCATTTCACTTCAAAAATCTCTGACTGAATATCTTAATGCACAGCGTAGAATAGGTCTTACAGTTACAGATAATTTTTTGATGATACCTAGAAAATCTGTTACAGCAATAATAGGTGTATCTGATACTCCGTTAAAAAAGCATGGAACAGCAGGCTGTTCAGCGTGTAATCTGCGTGACAGATGCAATTTTGCAGATTCGGGAAGATGCTCAAATTTAAGGACGCTCCATTAAAAAGAGCGTCCTTAGAGGAAGCTGTTAAAATATCAATTCGTCTATTGTTTCCATTATTTCTGCTGATGCAGATTTAAACTGACTGCTGCTCATAACATAAATATAGCCGTCAATGTAAATTGCTCTGTTGTATTTGTCATACATATCACTGTATGAATCATAGACAATTTCACCTTTATAATTAAATTGCCCGTTATCATAGCTGTAGAAAACATATTTATTTGTTGAACTGCTGGAATTGTTGCTGTATTCATATATTTCAATCGGAATACCTATAATATTTCTCTCATTATCAATATAAATTGCTTTGCGGTCCCAAGTTGCTTCTGAAAATACGTGACCTCCAAATCTGTAATTTTGTGTATCTTGTTCACCCTCATATTTGTATGACATAATACCGACTTCTTTAAGCTCATTCGGGTCAGATGTATCAAACATCACCAGTTTAATACCGTTTTCAATGCCGTTTTCATCAGCATCTACCCCGAAACCTAAAAGCAGATTATCATTCCACCTCTGCATATAGGTGCTGTAACCGTTTATTTTATATTCATCAAGAATTACAGGACTTTCAGGATTGCTTAGGTCAATTGCAAACAGAGGGTCTGTCTGTTCATAAGTTACAACGTAAGCTAAGTCACCATTGAAGTTGACCGATTTTATAGTTTCGTTAATGCCGAAATCTCTTACTGTTCCAACTATATTCATGTCCATATCAAGTACATATAAGGCATTGTATGTTCTTGCGGTTTCAGAGTAGAAAACTTCATCATCAACATCCGAGTCTGCAAACCCACTCCATATATCACTTGTGACTGCAATTCGGAAGTAGCCGTTATACTCACTCATAGAGAACTGGTCGTTTACATAGCCGTTTACTTCACCGACTGCGGCAGGAGTAATAGTCCCCTCTGATATTTCCAGCCTTGTTACCGATGTGATATTATTGTATACTGATGCTGCATAAAGGTTGTCATTTGAACAGTAAATGTTTCCTGTATAATTTGCCAGAGCCTTTATATCAATTTGTTCAGCAGGATTATCTGCGAGGACATTTACTGAACCAATTACAGTATATGACATCTGATAAAGGTCTGAAGGCTTTTTCTTTGGAAGAAGAATATCTTCTGATGGTATAAATTTCTCATTACCGTTGTAATAATATTTTGGAATATATGCATCTAAATCATCTGCATCTTTTATGCAGTTAAAGTTATTACTGCAAGTATTTGAAACAATATATACATATCCGTCAATCATTCTTATATCGCTGTATACACCGTCCTGAGTGTAGCTGCCGAGAAATTCAGGATTCAATCCGGCGGTATATACAGATATATAGACCTTTCCGTTTTCACAGTAAGCCATATCATAGCAGCTGTATCTGTAATCGTTGTAATCATTGAATGTTGAAATGACTATCAGTCGATTATCAACGAGGTACATATCTGATATTGCAAATGAGTAATCGGATAAATTAATATTCAGATCATTTGCAGGATTAAGTATAGATTTATCAGTAAAATGACCGTCATTGACCTCTGCGATTTTTATTTCAGAATCATTGTTGCAGTAATATATATGGTTTCCGTCAGTTTTTACTATGTCAGCTTCAATAACTCCTTCTTCCTGATTAAAGGTTTCTGAATATTCCTTACTGCTTGCGGCGGAGTCGTTGAACTCATCTGATTGAGCTTCTGAATCTATGGCAGTTTCTGTTTCTGCTGTTTCTCCATATTCTTCATAGTACATATCTGCATCATCAATGTAGTCTTTTTTGTTATTTCCTGTGATGCTGTCAATGATATCTTCAACAACTGAATTCTTTTTAGGCTTTTTAAAATAAGAATAAATTTCGCTGTAATCTGAAGCTCCGTTCATATATGCAGGCTGCTCAGTGAACGTATAATCATCAATTTTATCAGGCTTTTCAATCGAGCTTACACTGCTTTGTGAATTTTCATTTTTCTCAGTTTTTATTTGCTTTTTCTTATCTATTATATTTACGCCGAAAGTACAAACTACTGCACAAGCCGCAGCAGCAGACACTATTTTTATAATGCTGTTTCTTTTTTTGCGGTGAATCTTATCTGCTTTTTCATCAAGCATTGTTTTGATGCTTTCCGGTTCAAGCTCTTTTGGAATTTCATGAGATGTAAGCATATCTTTTACCTTTTTATCGTTGTTATCCATAAAGTCTACCTCCTTATGCCAATATAAGCCTTAATCGTTCTTTTATTCTTGAAAGCTTTGAACGTACTGTAGATGCTTTTATCTTACAAATATCAGCAATTTCTTCACTTGTATATTCGCCCAGAACAGACATTGAAAGTATGGTTCTTGATTCAGAGTCAAGGCTTTCTAAAGCTTCTTTTAGTTCAACTGACTCAAAATCAAATTCACCTGAATCCATGACCAGTTCATCATATTCAACAGAGAAATTTGCATATTCACGCTGTTTTCTTTTTATTTTGGCGGATAGAATTTTCATTATCCATTGTCTGAAAGCCTTTTCATTACGCAAATTTCCTATTGAACAGAATGCATCTGCAACTGCGTCACTGACGGCATCACTTGCGTCATGTGAATTTCTGAGACTGTATAAGGCAATATAATACATATCCTTATAAACAAGTGAATAGAGTTCAGCAAAGGCGGCGGTATCACCTTTTTTTGCTAATGAAGCATATTTTTTAAAGTCATCCATTTTTGTCCCCCTTTGAATCGATTCAATAATAAAGTGTTTGAAAATGTTGTGATTGTTGCATAATCAAGAAAATATTGTAGGATTATACAAAAAAATAATACGTTATTGTGATGTTTTAACAAAAGGTCCGTAAAACAGATAAGGGGAATGTCCTGAAAAAAGGACATTCCCTTTATATATTGTTGTTTTAAGGCAACACCGCACAAAGTACATTAAAAGACTTTGTATGGTGTTACTTTAAATTTTTGTAAAATTATTAATATCCTGAGGTCCAATCATAAATGATACTGCTTTATGATTATTGGTAATAACATTGACTTCATTTTCTCCACCGTATTCTCCGTCAAGAGTCCATGTGATAGGCGAGTCACTTAATGAAGTGAATTTAATTGAGTTGGTACGAAAGCATTTTATATAATCTTTATCCAAATCCTGCTTAATGTTAAGAAGCGAGTGGAGTATTTGCTGAAGCTGAATGACATTTGTGGGCTTTTTTATTATTGTAACTTCAAATAATCCGTCATCAAGCAGAAAGTCATTAAGAGAAAGTAATCCTGCAACAGATGAGGAGTTTGTTACCATGCCAAAAATAAATTCATCTTCAATAACATTGTTGTCATATTCTATTCTCATACGGTGAGCTTTTATGCTTGTGAGCTGAAACATTCCACTGAACAGATATGCTGCATGTCCAAATATATTTTTTATCTGCTGTGAGGTTTCATATGTTACATTTGTAAAAGCTCCGAAAGCGACTATATAAGTAAAGAATTTATCATTAAATCCACCAACGTCACATGGCATTGGAATACCATTAATAATCCAGTTTGCAGCGGGTATAATACCTTTAGGAACACCAAGTCCCTTTGCAAAGTCATTTGTTGAACCGGCAGGAATATAGCCTATTGGTATGCGGTTGCTGCTTTTCATAACACCTGTCAGGCACTCGCTTAAAGTTCCGTCACCACCTGCACATACGATTACATCAAAATTATTTTCACAAGCATACATTGCAGCAGAAACAGCGTCTTCTCTCTCCTGAGTTGGTCTTGCTGTAACTTCATAATCAGCTTTTGTGAACAAATCAATTATATCTGAAAGTTTATCTCCTATAGCTGCTTTTCCGGCTTGCAAATTAAAAATAAAATACATTTTTTTCATTTTGTTTAACTGTCCCTTAATATTGTCACTTTTTATTGTGACGATCTAAAGTTTTCCTCTCATTTTATTATTCTCTTTATATGATGTATTTTAATTGCGGTATAATAAATTTCATTATATTCAAGCATAAAATACACTATATTACTATTATATAAATAATAGTCCAAAATATCAATAGATACAGCATTAAATTAAAAAATAAAATTTTATAAAAACACTTGACTTTGCTTGCAGGACGTGATATAATATAAAAGCTGAATGAGAAAACAGTATGAAAATATTGGGGTGTCGCCAAGCGGTAAGGCAGCGGACTCTGACTCCGTTATTCCGAGGGTTCGAATCCTTCCACCCCAACCAAATTGAAAACCAGTCAGAGAATGCAGAGAACTTAATCATGTACACTCTGACTGACTTTCATATCTGAAAATAAAATTGTTCAAGAAGGCTGTACGATTGTGAGTCAGACAGATAATGTATATTTTCCCATTATCTGCATTTCATTTTGTTTTCATGGCAAGCAGTTTTCACAGGACTGTTTTCTGCCGTGCTTTATCGCTCGTACCTTTCCGCTCTGATGTGCATCAGTAGGTAGTCATGGCGTACACGCAGATGTGCTGACGGTTTTCAGCCGTCGCAAAATGATAATCAGCCTTATTGAAACTATTTAATTTTCAAGTTTCTGTATAAATAATTCAAGCCCCTCAGGTGCATACAAACAATCTGAAAGGCTTGACAGTATCTATTTAAATGTGGTATAATGCATTTGTCGCTTCTACGCACATAAATAGCATTCTCACTAAGTCATTCAGATGTTTGTCTCATCTGTTTGATTATGAAATGTAAATTGCCTAGGAAACAATTTGCATTTTGTGGGGGTGCTTTTTTATTTACTTAATTATTATACCATATTTTCATAGGGTTGTCAACCTGCTTTTGAAAAAACAGTATAATTTTACAACTTAATTTTTTTGACGGTGAAACAAATGGGACTATTTAACAATAAATATAAATCAGAAGCAGCATATTTAAGTGAGCAGCTTCAGGGTGCTCATGACGAAAATGCTAAATTGAGAGCAAAAATAATATCTTTAAATAATGACGTTTCAAAATTGAATACTGATTTTAATAATGAAAAAAATGAACTTCTTAAAAAGATCAAGTGTTACAAAGAAGAAAACAGCAATCTTTCTTCCTTATATAAAAATGCATTAGAAGAAAATCAGCAGTTATCGAATATATTGAATAATGATTGGGAAGAAATTACATATGATGAGGACGATATAGAAACAGATTTCGAAAATGAGGATAATAATAAAAAAGAATATAATCACTTTTCTCGTTCATTTTCACATATGCTGCCGATAATAGAACAAGAAACATCATTGCAAAATCGTATCAAGAGGTTGAATAATTATATTAACGGCAAAAAACCTAAAAAAATCTTATTGGATAAGGCTAAGAAAATTTATGATAATTGCCAAAAAGGTGCTATAGGTGAAGAACTTGTTTACCAGTGTTTAACAGATATTAAGCACTTGATCCCTAAAGAAGCAAAAAGCGTTATACTACGTGATTTATGCTTCAAATCATCTTTTGATGAGAAAAGTCATGACAGAAAAGATATTCAAATTGATTTTGTCATGATAACCAGTTATGCTATTTTTATTTTGGACTCTAAATACAGAACATCTACTGATAATATTAACGATGAAAAAGCAGAAGCATTGAAGAATGCTAAGGATGAAATTTTCAATATAATTAAGTTATCAGGATTTGACAAACTTAATGAAGACATTTTCTATTCTATGCTTGTTTATTCAGGAAAAGAAGAAGTTAACCATGCTGGTTTTAATGTGAAAAGTTCAGACAGTCATTCAGGTTTCTATGAGAAAAATTCTAATATAAAATATGTTTTTTTAGATAACTTAAAAAATGACATACTTGGTATATATAGCTTAAATGGAAGATTGTGCGGTAAAAGCGATGACAGAAGCTTTGATTCCAAGGAAATAGAAGAATTATCTTATATTCTTGAAGAATATGTTGTTAATAATCAGGTTGATTTTAACTCCAGATGTCCAATATGCAATCAACATTTGAAAAGAAAAAACAATTATTCCGGTATAATGTTTTTAGGCTGTTCCAGTTTTCCGCAATGTGATTATACAGAGTCTATTATATAATGTAAAAACATAGGTTGTTACTTTTAAAACGTGTAACAACCTATGTTTTTTGTTTTAATTTAAGGCGGGTATTTCTTTTACAACATAATCTTCAGGAGAAGGTAACTTCAAAATGTTTTCAAGACTGTCATAAATTTCAATATTAGCATCATAATCAAATAATGAACTTGTAAATATATTAATTGTTGTTTTTTCTTCATTGAGAGAACCGTCCGCTGAAAAAATAGGTTTTGATTTTATTATTTCTTTCTCTCCATTTGAGTTTTCAAATACAGCTAAAACGGTTTCTAGATTTTGATAATCATATTTAGTAATAAGATTATTCGGATTAGTATCATTGTATGGATAATCTATTTCGTAATCAAGCAATATGCCGTTTCTTCCTTCATATGAGTAATTGTCGGGAGGCAATAAAATGAATAGTTTTGTATTTTTGAAATCAGTATTCACACTTTCATCGTTTATTCTGTTTTCAGGATTTCCAAAATTTTCAGTAAGTATTTCATTAAATTCAGCATTATTAGCTTCTTTCTCTTGAATTCTATTAATAATCTCTTCACGCATCTTATTTACAAGCTGTTCCTTAACAGTATCAGTAAAAAGTTCTTCAGAAGTCAGATATTTTTCAAAATCATCACATTTAAATTCTAATGTTTTTGAATGGCTTGCTAAAATATAGTTGTTTTCTTCAAGAAAATCTTTAAATGGTTCAGTATCTTCTACAACTGTAATCTCTATTTGTGCTGTGGAATTATTTACATTTGTTCCCTCAGCCATAAAATCGAGTATGCAGTTAGTAATGATCCTTTCATAGGGTGAATTCTCATAATTAGTAATAATATTTAAATCAGGATAAATTCCTTCCGCAGTAAATTCCAGTCCTTCAAAAATATCAATTTCTGTAGGCTTATTATCGTCTTTCTTTTGTGTTTTAGCTGTTTTTTCTGATTGTTCGGACTGGGAAGATGCAGTCTTATCTTTTTTTGAGTTCTCTTTACTGCTGTTGCCGCAGCTGAAAAATGAAGTTGTCATTATTGCCGCCAAACATAAAATAAATAGTTTTTTCATATAATACCTCGTTTCTATGCGTTTTTATTTAATTATAGCATAAGACTTTTCCATTATCAACCTTTCTCACTAATAGCAAAATGCAGGAAATATTTAACATTATACATCTTTGCTTGTGATTATCTTACAAATTGTGATATAATAGCACAATTTGTATGAACTTAACGAAATCTTAATTGAAAAATGAAAATAACAGTGGTATAATGTTTATATTGAACATAATTCAATATAAAATTATTTTTTCTACGCACATACAGCTCCTGCATTATTGTAGGGGCTGTACGTGCTTTTGTGCTATAATATCACAAATTAAATTTTAGGTTTTAAAGCAGGAACATCAATAATATCATGAACTCTATCTTTATCGGATTCATTAATCTTTAAAATCAAATGACCATCAGTTTCAATATGTTCAAAATTAATACTGCTGTTCTTCATTTTTTCAAGCATTTCAGAGTTGATTTCAATATAATAAGGAGCTGTGATTTCTGCTGTTTTAATTTCATTTTGACTGTCAATATCAAGGAGCTTAGTCAATTCTTTAAGCCTCGTTTCTTTTTGTCTTAATTCTTCTTCACGAGAAAAAGGCTTATCAAGCTGTTGCTTGGCATCTTCAAGCTGCTGACAGAGATTATCATATCTTTCTTTGGCGTTTTCACAATTTGTCTGCATGGAATTAAGTAAATTATCAAGTCTTGTAAAGTTTCCTGTTTCGCTGCTGCCAAGCTGTACCGTATAATCTCCATAGCCATGCAATTCAGCTACATAACATTTGGATAATGCGTCAAACATTGCTTTAATCTCAAATCCCTGATAAGTTCCTACAGACGTTTTGCCTGATATATTTTTCATTACTGCATTTTTGAAAGCTTCAAGAAGTGCTTCACCGCCTTCTTTCTTATCGTTATAAAGTGTGCCGTTTATTTCAATCCCTTGAAATATAATCTGTCCTTCATCGTCCTTTTTTACAGGGCGTGAAGAATATGCTTCAATGTCCATTTTCAAATTCTGTATATATTTTTCTGTATTTTTAATTTGTTTTGGCAGTGATTTGAAAACACTGTCCTGCAAATCAAAGCTTGCACATGCTCTTGTTTCAGGTCTTTGAGCGTAAATCAATACCTGTTCATCAAATGTGTACTTGTACATTCTTGATGAAGTTGAAAGAAAGTCCTGCCACTTTTCCTTTGATGATGCAAGTTCGGACAGTGTTTCCTCTGCAAGCTGTTCATACTTTTCATATTTTGTCTGCAATATTTACTTCCTCCATTTCATTATAACGCTTTAAAGCTAGAAAGTCAAGTGTAAATATAGAAAAAATAAAATCAGGGGAAAGTACAAGAGCAAAAGTTTTCAACAATCGCATTGGAAAAGAAAAAGGCAGCTTCTATGATTGCCTTAACTTTGATTATGTAAAATTAAACATCAGCCCTATAAACTATAATTACTATTATACTTAATGTAGAATAATATCTTTTTTTATTATCCAAATGTAATAATATTTGGGTATTTAAAATAGACTTTAATTTTAAGGACTACCCCTGACTAAAAAAACCACTTGACATTTTATAACTTTTGTGTTATTATAATTATGGTTCTGGGGTTTGTTTAAATACAAACTGCTTGTGCGACTGCATCGTGAGTGCAGTCGTACTATTTTTTTGCCCTTAAATGTCCCTTGAACATAAAAAATAATTTGATAGTGATTGTCGACGTACACACGCTTGTTGTCTTTGGACTTTCTTTTGCTTTTAACAATAAGCTTCATATCTTCAAGCTCTGAAACAGTTTTTACAACAGTTTCTCTTTTCATGCCTGTTTGTTCCGCTATATCATTGTAACTGTTCCAGCTGTCCATAAGCCTTATGCTGAAGCTTTTGCAGATGAATAAATATATCGTAATCTGACGTGGAACAAGTCTGCCGAATACACGTCTTTCAACAAAAAAGAAGCTGTCATTTACAGGCAGCTTCTTTACTTCATATATATATGTACCTTTATAGCCATTGTCTTTCACAGAGCGTTTAAGT